>Ga0070738_10000446_pt1 | contig 119315 bp, 102 predicted proteins | sample Coa_R2_2_FD_66446 | JGI IMG/M metagenome (GOLD analysis project Ga0070738, IMG submission 66446) | Surface soil microbial communities from Centralia Pennsylvania, which are recovering from an underground coalmine fire - Coalmine... | ecosystem: Environmental > Terrestrial > Soil >... | reverse complement strand
TGCTGGTGAATCGGGCGGGCACGCGGCTCACCGATCGCTCGGTGCGAAATATCGTAAAGTTCTATGCGCGGATGACGGCGGGCGATGGGTCGCTACACCCGCATAGTTTCCGCCACGCCTACGCGACGCACCTGCTGGCGGACGGCGCGGACCTCCGGGCCATTCAGGAGCTGCTAGGACATGCGACGCTTTCCACCACGCAGAAGTATACTCAAGTGTCGCTGACGGAGCTGATGGCGGTCTACGACCGGGCTCATCCCAAGGCGCGCGAGGCGCCGCACGGGCCTGGCAAGTCAAGCGGGCCGGGCGAAGAATAACTGGTCGACTTTGGCGGCCAGGATGAAATCGCTTTCAGAAAGGCCGCCGATTTTGTGCGTATAGGTGGTCACTTTCACGCTGCCCCAACCCAGGCACAGATCGGGATGATGGCCCTCTTGTTCGGCCACGGCGCCGATGCGGTTGACGAATTCGAGCGCAGTTTTGAAATCCGGAAAAGCGAAACTCTTCTCCAGGTGATGCTCGTCGACCACGCGCCAATCGGGCAATTGCCGGCGGAATTGTTCGAGCTCCTCTCCTTTGAGCGGAGGCGCGCCGCCGCGGCACGGCACGCAATGTTTGGAAGCTAGAGCGTTTGAAGATCCACCCATATGTCACCGTCCTCCACTTTCACAGGATAGACGCGCAAAGGCCGCACCTGCTTGGCGAGCCACGGAAGATCCCCGGGATAGACGTTGCTGGGGAAGTGGTTTTCGCCAGTGCGCACGTCATATTGGAAATGATGCCAGGGGCAATCGAGGAGATTGTCCCATAAGGTCGCGCCGTCCAAGGGCATCTGCCGATGGGGGCAGAGACCGTGCAGAGCGTGGACTTGGCCGCGATAATTGGCCAGAACCACCGGTCCGGCGCCGGCAGCGTAAACGAATTTGGCGTGTCCGGGCGGGACGTCGTCCAACCGGGCGAGTTTCTGGAAGGCCATCCAATTTCATTGTGTCAAGAACAAGCCCGGACGCCGGAGCGGAACCGCTTCGACCAGGTCTGCATCTAAATTTCATGACATTTCGTCTTTGCGGCGCGGCGATGGCGGCACTAGCATTGATGCAGCGGGGTTCTGCCCAAGCCCAGGAGCGGAATCCGCCGAGCCAAAGCGCCTCCGAGGCGCCCAAGCGAATTTTCGGAATTATTCCGAATTACCGAACCTCCCCAAGCCTGAACACGTACCAGCCGCTGACGCCCGCGGAGAAGTTCAAGATGGCAAGTCAAGATTCGTTCGACCGGGGCGCTTTCGTTTTGGGGGCGCTGTTCGGGGGCGAGGCTCAACTGTCGAAAGCAACTCCGTCCTTTGGACAGGGAGTGGAGGGCTATGGCAAATATTTCGCAACTTCCTATGCGGACTTCGCCATTGCGAATTTCATGACGGAGGCGATTTATCCGAGCGTTCTTCGCGAAGATCCACGCTACTTCCGGCGCGGGGACGGAAGCGTCCTCTCGCGGCTTGGCTACGCCATGGGGCAGATTTTCTGGACGCACAAGGACTCGGGAGGCATGCAGTTTAATTTTTCGGAAATCGCCGGCAACTCGACAGCGGTTGCGATAGCAAACGCCTACCTGCCCGACAATCGCAACGCCTCCGACGCGGCGAAATCGCTCGGCGTACAGATCGGCGTCGATATGGCCGGCAACATTCTCAAGGAGTTTTCGCCAGAATTGGCGCGCGCATTTTCCCGAAAACGTCCCGCCAGGGATGAGGCCAAACCACCCCGGGCGGGAGCTCTTCCGTAAAGGCGCCGCTCTGAAGCGCGGCTTCGGCTCATGGCGGTTGGCAGCCGGCCGTGGTTTTCGCGCTGAGAAGCGGCCCGGGAGGAGATTTCTATCCCTCGGGCTCCATCCCGATGGCGGATGACACCGCCTCGATCAGCCGACCGACGTCAAACGGCTTTTGCAAAAACCCGGCGAAATCCTTATGCGCGATTCTGGCGATTGCGTCGCTTTCATCGTAGCCGCTGGCGAGCAGAATGGGGACGCCGGGCCGAATGGCCCGCAAAAGATCAAACGCCTGCTCGCCACCCATGACAGGCATGGTGAGATCGAGAATCACGAGCGAGACGCGTGAGCTGTGTTGTCTGAAAAGATCCACGCCCGCTTGCCCGTTTTCCGCCGACAGGACCTCAAAGCCGCTCATTTCAAGCACGGCGCGGGCTCCTTGGCGAATCTCGTCTTCATCATCGATTAAAAGAACGGTTCCCGACCCGCGCCTGGACTTGGAAACCCGTTTCGCCCGCTTTGGACCGGCGGGCGGCGCAACGGCCGGCAACAAGACGTAGAACGTGGTCCCATGGCCCGGGGCGCTATAGACGCGAATGGCGCCGCGGAGGGTTCTCAGGATTCCCGCGATCGCCGCCAGACCCAATCCTCGACCAGTGAATTTGGTAGTGAAGAAAGGATCGAATATCTTGGCCTTGGTTGCATCGTCCATTCCAGAGCCCGTATCCTTGACCTCCAGCCAAACGTATTTGCCGGGCGTAAGGGCCTCCGACGTGAAGTTTGCTCGAATGTCGGCGGCCGTCAGGACTCGATTTCCGGTTCGAATCTCCACCCGGCCGGGGTTTCCGGCGCCGATCGCTTCTCCGGCGTTGATTATCAGGTTCATGACGAGTTGCTGTATTTGGCCTGTGTCTGCTAGAACGAGCGGCAGATCCGGGGGCAGATCGAGCCTCACGTCCACAGTTTTCGGAATCGACGTCTGGATTAGCGTCAGGATGTCACGAATCAACTCCGAGAGGTTTATGTGCTCGGTGATAAAGCGTCCCTTGCCCGCGTACGCCATCAGTTGCTGGGTCATTTTCGCCGCCCGGCGGGAAGCGCTGGCGATGGCGCGGAGGTGGGTTCTCAGGGGATGGTCGGAGGGCATCTCGGCAGACACAAACTCGGCATTGACCATGATTCCGGAGATCAGGTTGTTGAAGTCGTGTGCGACGCCGCCGGCCAGCAGCCCGAGACTTTCAAGCTTTTGCGTTTCTTGCAGGTCCCGCTCAAATTTTCTCCGCTCGGTGAGGTCGCGAATATTCAACTGAATGGCCCGGCGGTCTCCCTCGTGGTAGACGTTGCCGATGATCTCGGTCTGGATCGCGCGACCATCCTTGGTCTTAAGGACGATGTCGGAAAACCGGGCGGCGTGTTGATCGCGCGTTTGTTCCACCGCCGCGCGCAACTCGGGCGTGTCTCGCGCGGCGCCGATTTCCCAAAGTTTTTGCCCGACAAGCTCCTGGCGCTGGTAACCCAACATCTGTTCCGCGTATGGATTGACGTCCAGAATCTGTCCTTGAGTCTCATCGATGATTACGATTCCGTCGCGCGCGGACTCAAACAGCAGCCGGTAGCGAGCCTCAGCAGCCCGCTTGCGCTCGGTGATGTCCTCAAACGCGAGCAGGATCAGGCCGTCGCCCATAAGCCGCCGCGCGTTCACCAGGAGAGTGCGCCAGCCGCCGGGCTGGAACTCCCGCTCGATCTCGATATCGCTCAGGCGAGGTTCTCCGGCAAGCAGGCGGCCCAACAATTCGCGGAGAGCCGGAAGGTCCAATTGCCGGTCGATGATCTCGTAAATGCCGCGGCCTTCCACGTGCCGCGGGCCGTTCCGGAAGAACTCATAGAAGGAGCGGTTCGCGCTGCGCACGAGGAGCTTGTCGTCGAGGACCACGAGCGGTTCCCGCACCGTCTCTACAATGGCGCTGGCGTAGTCGCGGGCGCGCTTAACCTCATCGGCGCCCCGTTTCAGGTCGGTAATGTCGGTGAGCACCAGGACCGCGCCATCGATCCGGTTGTCGGCGGTGCGGTATGGCCGGATCCGCATGAGGTAGCTGCGACCGTCGGCGTCCTGGACTTCCTGCTCGTGCATTTTCAATGCGCCGAGGACTTCCTTCAGGGTTTCAGCGAGATTCGGGATGTCCGTCAGAGGCTTGAGATCCGCCATGGGGCGGCCGACATCGGAGGACCTAAGATGGAAGAGTCTTTCGGCCGCGGGAGTGAATCCGCGGATGCACAAATTATTGCTGAACATCACGATCGGCGTGCTGATCGCCGCCAGCAGGTTTACCAGATCGTCATTGGCGGCGGCTAGCTGAACGTTGCGGCTCTGTATCTCCGCGTTCATAGTGGAGAGTTCCTCGTTTGCAGCCTGGAGCTCTTCTTTGGTGGTCTGTAGTTCTTCGTTATTGCTTTGAAGCTCTTCGTTCGCCGATTGCGCCTCCTCGTTGGTGGAGCGCAGTTCCTCAATGATGGATTGCAGGTACTCGCGGGTGGACTTCAATTCCCGCTCGAGGTGGTCGATGTGGCGCTGGGGCTTTTCCAAATCGGCGGCGCTCGTGTCCAAGGCGGGGGAGGAAGGGGCCGGCCGCCAGGCGCGCTCGGCAGGATCGGAGAGACCCTCGAACAAAATTACGAAATAGCGCTCATCCGGCGGAATGAAAACCGGGATTACGGTAATCCGGACAAAATGGAAGGCTCGATCGCGGCGAACCTGGATTTCGTCAAGCCGGATGGTCGCATTTTGCCGTTGCGCTTCTAAAATGGCAGACCGCAAATGAGCGGCGAGGTCGTTCCGGACGGAGTTGAGCAAATCCAGTTTCGTGTCGCCCGCGGGAATGTGGAGGTACGGGTTCATATCTCCACGAAACTCCACGATGTTGAGGTCCTTGTCGACCACGACGGCGCTGGGGCCATAGTGGGAGACAAGCATATGGTCGACAGCGACGTGAACGCTTTGCTTGCGTGGATGGGGCTCGGAGGCCAGCGTTGGAGCAAGCAGGGCGGCGGGCTCCGACCGTCCAGCGACCTCCCCTATGAGAGCTAACGCGGGCGGCTCGACGCTCGGCCTCTTCACATAAATCCTATGTTCATCGTCCACCGGATTGAAGAACTCAGACAGCTTGGCTGTGTTTTCGGAAGGCCCGACAAGCAGGTATCCAGCGGGCCGCAAAGCGTAAGCCAAGGTATCGATGACCCTTTGCTGGAGGGCTGCGCCGAAATAGATTAGCAGGTTGCGGCAACTGATGAGATCCATGCGCGACAGGGGGGGATCGACGCCCAGAACGTGACGGGAAAACACGGACATGGCGCGTATGTCGCGGTTGATCTGATAGCCGGAATCGGAGCGAGCAAAGAATCGCTTTAGGCGCTGCGGAGAAAGAGTGGAAAGCGCAGCCTCGTCGTAAATGCCCGAGCGGGCCCTTTCAATGACGCGCTGGCTGGCGTCGGTGCCGAACATCAGAACGGGCCGGGAGATGCCGTTGGCTTCAAGAAACTCCAGCAGGCAGACGCCAATGGAGTAGACTTCCTCTCCGGTCGAACAGCCAGGAACCCAGATCCGGAGCGGTTCCTTTTCAAAATCTCTTGTGAGGGAAGGAAAAACCTTTTGCTTCAGCGCCTCGAATACCGGGGCGTCGCGAAAGAATTCGGTCACCTTGATGAGCAGGTCATCGAATAGGGCTTCGGATTCAGCGGGATCGCGGCGCAACAGGCTGAGATAATCCGCAAGCGTGTCGGCTTTTTGCAGCGCCATGCGGCGGGCGAGCCGCCGATGGATGGTGGTCTGCTTGTAGAGTCGAAAATCGACTCCCGTTCTGCGACGAACCATTGCGAGGATTTCGTCCATGGCGGCAGAATCGCCGAACCATTGCGGTGCATAAGAGGGGGAAATTCGGCGCCGCGCGAGAGCGGCTAATTCCTGGGCGATGCGCTGCGGCGCGAGAACGAAATCGATCACGCCCGCGGCAATGGCGCTCTTGGGCATGCCGTCGAATTTGGCGGTTTCGTTCTGGGCAAACGTAATGCCCCCTTCCGCCTTAATCGCCTTCAGGCCAATGGTTCCGTCGGAGGCGGCTCCGGATAGGATCACGCCGATGGCGCGGCTGCGCGCGTCTTTAGCAAGCGAGACAAAGAACGCGTCGACGGGCCTGCGTTGATAGGAAAGGCGTTGTACGGGCCGGTTCACGCGCAGGACGCCATCGACAATCACCATGGTGGCGTTTGGCGGGATCACGTAGACGTGATCGGGTTTGACCACCACGTCGGCGTGCACCTGCATGACGGGCATGCGAGTATAGTTGCCGAGGAGGTCGGCGAGAATACTCTCATGATGCGGATCGAGGTGCTGGACTAAAACGAAGGCCATTCCGGTGTTAACCGGCAGATGTCGAAGCAACTCCGAAAACGCTTCCAGTCCGCCGGCGGAGGCCCCGACGCCGACGACTAAACCGGTTGACGCCGCTTCGCCGCCCGGCTCGACCTGTTGTAGAGGAATATCCGGCTCAGCGCCATCCGATTTGGGACCTTGGTCCTTCCCGCCCGTCTCATTGCCCATTGGGATGCCCTGTCCGATGCTAACGCCGATGGGCAGAATGTTCAATCGTTCGCATCGACGCCGGGAGGCTCGGCGGAAAGAGCCGCAGCTTGCCGAGACGGCGCGCGCAAAGGGAGTAGGCTCAGAATCTTTTCTGACGAGCGGTAAACGTTGTTGAAAGAGCGGTGGCGCGGGCGGGGCTGCGCCACGGGGCTTGGCAATACGGACACATCCTGCCTAGGGCGGTCCACTCATTCTCCCGATAGTCACGTTGAGATCGCCGGCGAAGAGCCGGCAGACAAAGGACGTGACGACGATGAATGGATCGATCATTATCTGGCCAGCGGACGTATGCGGCTCGGGCTGTCACGCGCCGACGCACGAACGCGAGATGCTGATTAGCCTAGTCAGGATTTTCCTGAGTTCGTTTTGGGCTTAAACGGCCGGCCGACGCGATTAGGCGATATCAGCGGTCATGAAGCGGCGGACGTAGGGAGAAACTCCGGGCGCGCCGCGGCGAAAATGGCCGGAAGGTCCTTCGCCGAGATATTCGGAAAACCAAGCCTCGTGCTCGACCTCCTCGTGAAGGATGGCGAGGGCGATTTCGTGGGTGCGATGGTCCTTCCCGAAAGTCATATTGCAAATTTCGGTGTAGGTGCGGATGGCGCAGCGCTCCGCTTCGACGAGAACATGGAGCATCTGATGCAAATCGCGCGGATTGGCGGGAAGATAAGCGTCGGGACAGCCGGCGATATCGGCAAACTGGCGGATGTCGCGCGGCAAAGCGCCGCCGAGCTCGTAGATTCGCGGGGTGAGGGCCTCGAAATGATTGCGGTCTTCGATGCGCGCGTCTTCGATGATCTCTTTGAGCCCTTCTCCCTCAAAGCCGATCGCGTTCACGCGGAGAATGGTGTAGTAGTAAAACGTTGTAAATTCGGCGCCAGCGGCGCGCAACAGCTTATCGATCAGGACATCCACATTGACGCCGGCTTGCTCCACAACTTGTCTGGCGACTTTGCCCATGAGTTCGTCCTCTCCTTTGCGATTGGATTGAACTTCACGGCTTCATTATCGCGCCCGGAACAGGACGTCGCGGATTTGGAAGTACGCCTCGGAGGGGGAGCCATCGGCGCTGGATCCTTGGCAGAGGGCGAGCAGCCTTTTCCGCTCGGCTTCGGGAAGCTGGGCGGCAAGGGCGTAATCTTGAGCGGCATTGCGGAATTGCAGCGCGGCGACCTCATGGGAGGAGGCGGGCTTTTGGAAGGGGCAAAAGGGATCGATTTGGGGCGCATCGGGGAGGCGGGCCTCGGAGACGCGCGCTTCCATAGGATAGGTCACCCAATCGCCGTTCACGTAGAGTTGCGGCTCGACTTTGATGCGCTGGACCGGCGCGTTGGGGGCCGTCCATAAATCCATCCAGAAAATCTGGAGGCCTTCGCCGTCGACGGGCAAATCGGCGGGCTCCAGTTCACGGCCGCTTTCGCGATAGATCGTAACGCGAACCGCGTTTTCCGGGTTCTGTCCTACGTGGAGGCGCCAGCGCGCGTTCGGCTCCGCGCCGACCACAACTTGGAACGAAGTAAAGCCGTTGCGGACCAGGGCGGGCGAAAGGATTTCACGGGGCTCGGACGGGGAAGCAACGCGGCCGGCGGCGCCGAAACGGGCGAACTCGGAATAAACCACAACCGATTGAGCCCAAGCTGGGGCGGACAGGAGCAACAACAAGGCCCGGGTCACGCTTGCTATTGTATTCTGAAACTTGGACCCGCATCGCACGGAGCGGCTCTCGGAAGCGATCCGGGAGGAACTGGAAGAACTTATCGGCTACGAGATGTCGGACCCACGAGTGGGCAGCGTTTCGGTCACGGAAGTGCGCCTTTCCCCCGATATTCGCCAAGCTCACGTGCGAGTTTCGCTGGCCGGCACGGTAGAGGAGCAGAACGCAACCCTGGATGGGCTGGCTCACGGCAAGTCATTCTTAAAGAGGGAGTTAGCAACCAGGCTTCAACTCCATCGGATTCCGGATTTGCATTTTGAGCCAGACTTGCCGGCGGAGCTGGCGGCGAAAGCGCCGCAAATTCTAAAAAGGATCCGGCGAGGGCGTCCGAAACCCGAAAAAAAAGCGACTTCTTAAGCGCCTGTGTGCTAAGTTGGGTTTCTTGAATCCAACCTTTCGGGCGACTGGCGCGCCCTCAGAAACAGCGAATCAGGAGAAAAGACTCGATTGATGCGAACGGCTCCGTTGAACAGCCGCTTTCTTGAGGCATGCCGCCGCAGGCCCACCGACGTGCGGCCGGTCTGGTTCATGAGGCAGGCAGGGCGCTATCTGAAACAATACCGGGACATTCGCGCCAAAGCGGGGATTTTGGAGATCTGCAAGCGGCCGGATCTTGCGGCGCAAGTGACGCTACAGCCGGTAGAGATACTGGACGTGGACGCCGCCATTATCTTCGCCGACCTGCTGCTGCCGGTGGAACCGATGGGACTGAAGCTGCGATTCGCGGCGGGCGAGGGACCGGTGATCGACAACCCGGTGCGCAGCAGCGACGACATCGACAACTTGTCGATATCCAATACCGACGAGTTGGGCTACGTGGGCGAGACGATTCAGGCGGTGAACAAGGCTTTGGGCGGGCGCGTGCCGGTGATCGGATTTACCGGGGCCCCGTTCACCATGGCCAGCTACATGGTGGAAGGGGGAGCCAGCCGGAACTTCGTGCGCACGAAGCAGATGATGTACCGCGACGAAACGCTGTGGCGGCGGTTGATGGGGAAACTGGTGGACGTGCTGGGAGCGTTTGGAATTCTCCAGGTGTCGGCGGGAGCGCGGATTATCCAGGTGTTCGATAGCTGGGTGGGAGCTTTGGGCCCCGACGACTACGTGCGCTTTGTGGCTCCGTATTCGCGGGCGTTGATTGAACGGATTCGTTCGGCGGGCGTACCGGTGATTCACTTCGGCACGGGCGCAGCGGGTTTTTTCCGCGAGCTTCACGCGGCGGGGGGCGATGTAATGGGCGTGGACTGGCGCATCAACATCGACCAGGCCTGGATGGATATCAGCTACCGCTCGGCGGTGCAAGGCAATCTGGATCCGGCGGTGCTGTTTGCGCCGATTGGGGAAATCCGGATGCGGGTTCATGAATTGTTGAAGCGCACCGGCACGCGGCCCGGACATATTTTCAATTTAGGCCACGGAATTCTGCCGGAGACGCCGGTAGACCACGTGAAGGCGTGCGTGGAAATCGTGCGTGAGTTCAAGCTTTAACGGATCGACGGTGATTGTCGGCGGGGGGATTTCCGGCCTAGCCGCAGCTTACGAGTTGAGGCGGGCGGGCTTGCCGTATATCATCGTGGAACGGCGGGGGCGAGCGGGCGGCGTCATCGAAACGCGGCGGGTGGATGGATGCGTGGTGGAGGGCGGGCCGGACAGCTTCCTCTCCCAAAAACCGGAAGCGCTCGGGTTAATCAAGGAGTTGGGCCTGGAAGACGAGGTCATAGGCTCCAACGACCAGACGCGCATCACCTACATTCTGCGGCATGGGCGGTTGGTGGAAATGCCGGAAGGCATTCAGATGATCGCTCCGAGCCGGGTTTGGCCCATGCTGAAGACGCCGCTGGTGGGCTGGCGAACCAAGCTCGGAATGGCGGCCGAAATGTTGCGGCGCCCGCGGCGCTATCCGGACCGATCGGTGGCCGATTTCGTGACGGATCATTTCGGGAAGGAGACGTTGGAATACCTGGCCGAGCCGTTGCTGGCGGGGGTCTACGGAGGGGATCCAGGCCAGTTGAGCGCGGCGAGCGTGCTGGCGAGATTCGTGGAGATGGAAGAGAAGCACGGGAGCCTGGCGCGGGCGGCGATGAAGAACCAGCGAAAAGGCGCGCGCGCCGGGGCTTTGTTCCAGACGCTGGCGGGCGGCTTGGGGAAAATGGTGGACAGACTGAGCGACGGCGCGTGTTTCCACTGGGGCGAGGCGCAGACCATCGAACGCGAAGCAAACGGCTATCGGGTGCGCGTGGGGGACGATTGGATGCGCGCGCAATCGGTGATCCTGGCGTGCCCGGCGTGGAGCGCAAGCGCGCTGGTTTCGGAGCTGGACCCGGCGCTGAGCGCGCGGCTGGCGGAGATTCCGTATACCTCATCGGCGACGGCGGCCCTCGGATATCGGGCCGCCGAGTTCGATGGGAGAGCCGCGGGCCACGGTTTTCTCATCCCCAAAAAGGAGCGCGGGCGGATGGCCGCCTGCACTTTCGTCCATGAGAAATTTGCGCACCGCGCCCCGGAGGATCGCGCCGTGCTTCGCTGCTTTTTCGGAGGCGCCGGGGACGAGGGGGTGTTGAAGGAATCCGACGAGTGGATCGTGGAGACGGCGCGGGAGGAACTGCGCCGCATTCTTGGGCTGACGGCGGCGCCAGCATTTTCTTGCGTCTCGCGATGGCCGCGTTCGATGGCGCAGTATACCGTGGGCCACGCGGACCGGTGGAAAGAGATTCAATGGCGAGCCGCGGCGCTTCCGGGGGTTTATCTGGCGGGCAATGGATACACGGGGATCGGCATTCCGGATTGCATCCGGATGGGAAGACAAGCCGCGGAAGCGGCGATCCGAGGCGGTAAAGGCTAGAGCTTCCGGGGCAGACCCAGGGCCGCGGCGGCGAGGCCGACAATCAGGCAGGCCCAAGCAAACCAGTCGCCGTGGCGCGTATAGGGAGTGAGGGCGTCCAAGCGATTCAGGCGCATATCAGCGGCCAGCTCACGATACGGCTGGAGGCGTTGGGCGACGCGGCCGGCGGGATCGACGACGGCGGTAATGCCGTCGTTGGTGGCGCGAAGAATCCAGCGGCGGTTCTCGGCGGCGCGCATGCGCACCAGGGCGAGATGCTGATCGCGGGCGGCGCTGGTTCCGAAATATCCGTCGTTGGAGAGATTCACGAGGATTCCGGCTCCTTGGCGGACAAAGCGGCGGACCAAATCGGGGAAGGCGGACTCGTAGCAAATGAACGCGCCAATGCCGAGGGGGTCTTGGCCGGGGCGATCGCCCTTGGGGTGAAAGACGACGATCCGGCTGCCGGGAGCGAAATCGCCCGCCTCTTTGGAGATCCGATTTACCCATCCGAACGGAGATGGGACAAATTCCCCAAATGGGACCAACTTGATTTTGTCGTATCGATCCGCGATGACTCCCTCGGGAGTCATGAAGAAGGCGGAGTTGAGCGGATCGCCGGAGGGGGTGTGGCCGACGCCGCCAAACAAAACGTAGGCGCGGGATTGGCGGGCGATGGCGGCGACGAAGGCGTGGAAATCGGGGTCGGAGGGATAAAAGGGAGCGGGGGCCTCCGGCCAGACAATGAGCTTGATTCCTGGATCGTAAGACAGGCCGGCCAGGCGGCGCTCTTGCTCGGAGAGATAAGCGGAGGTCCACTGGGCTTCGGTATCGATATTCGGCTGAACCACGCGGACGGACTCGGTTGGGCGGGTGCGCGGGGGCAAAGGCGGAAGCAAGGGCAAGATGGCGAGGGGGGCGAGCCAGGCCAGCTCGATTCGCGGGCGTTTTAGCAAGACGGCGGCCAAAGCGCAAGCCAGCATAGCGAAGATAAAAGAAAGCCCATACACGCCGACGAAGGGCGCCAGGCGCATGGGCAGCGGCATGGCGATTCCAGCGTTGCCAAGATCGAGCCAAGCGAAGCCAAAGGTGGCGTGGGTCCGCTCCAGCCCGGTCCAGAGAGCCGCGATCGCAGGAAGGGCCCACCGGCCGTTCCAAAGGTAACCGGCCAGGAGCGCGAATACGGCCAGATGGAGGCCCTTAAGGAGCGCAAAGAGGAAAAAGCTGAACCAGCTCAGCCCGCGGCCCAAGCCGCCGTGCACTTGCAGAACGAATTGGATCCAATAGCAGGTGGCGGCCCAGAAAGCGAAGCCAGCGGCCCAGCCGCCGAGGAAGCGCTTTTTCCAGGACTCTTCGCGAGCGGACGCCAGGAGCAGAGGCGTAAGAGCCACGGGAGCGAGCCAGCCCCAACCGGCGCGGGGGAAGGCGAGAGTCAAAAGCAAGGCCGAAAGAACCGCAAGGACAAGATTCACCGCTACAACACGTCCGCAAATCCGCGCTTCAAGTAGCGGAAGAACAGGCCGCCCGCGACAAAGACCGCGCCGGAATATGCGGCTAAGACCAGGATCTCGCGCCCGTGAGGCCAAGCCGGCGTGAGCAGGCGCTCGCGGTAGGCCCGCACCACCCAGGACATGGGATTCCAGCTCACCAGGGGATGAAAGCGCCGGGGGATTTTTTGCTCGTCGATCATGATGGGCGTGAGCCAAAACCACAGGGTCATGACCACGCTCAGAACCTGGCCGGTATCGCGCAGATAGACATGCAGGCTGGCCACGATCCAGCCCACGCCCACCGCCAGCAGTCCGACGAAGAACATGTAGAGCGGGAGCAGCAAGATCATGGGACTGACGGTTTTAAACGCAATGGCCGCCGCGGCGATGGCGACGGCGAGGCCGATCAGATGATGGATCAGCGAGGAAAGGAAAATCGAGACCGGCACGACTTCAGATGGAAACACGGTGCGGGTGATGAGATTGGACTGCTCCACAAGCGAGCCGGCGGAGCGGGCCACGGTTTCGTTGAATAGCATCCAGGGCAGATAGCCGCAAAAGACGAACATCCAGTAGCTCTGCGTGACGCCGCCAGCAGGGAGGGTCATTCCCAAGCAAATTTGGAAGACGAACACCCAACTCAGCAGCATGACGAGAGGATGCACCACTCCCCATAGCCAACCGGCGGCCGAGCCGACGTAGCGGGTTTGGAAGTCGCGGCGCACAAGTTGGGCGACCAGAGCGCGGCGCTCGACCAAGTTGCGGAGAAAATGTTTTCCCGGAACGCGGGTCACAGAACTATTGTTCCATGGGACCGGAAGAGGCAGGGCGCCGGCAGATCTGGCTGAAGCCCGGCCGTTCCGGGGGGATGGTTGCGGGCCAGAAGGCACAGAAGGTTCCGCATCTGGGCGGGAATCCGGCGGACATAAGGTAAGTTGAAACTAAGTTGAAACAAGGAGCGAGGATGTCCGAGGGAGTGGTGATCGCCGGAGGGGGGCAAGCGGGTTTTCAGACCGCTTTTTCGCTGCGCGCGGAGGGCTATGAAGGGCCGATTACGCTGATTTGCGAAGAGCCGCATGCTCCCTATCAAAGGCCTCCGTTGTCGAAGGCATTTCTTGCCGGCAAGCAGAGCGAGGCGCAAGTTCTGCTGCGGCCCGAAGGTTTTTACCGGGATCGCAACATCCGCTTGCTGCGGGGCGAGCGCGTAGCAGCGATTGAGACTTTCGAGCATCGGGCGCGGTTGGCGTCGGGCGCCGCAATTCGATATGACGCTCTGGTTTTGGCTACGGGCGCAAGCAACCGGGCCTTGGCGGCGCCGGGCGGGCACCGGGACGGGGTTTGCTATCTGCGGACGCTAGACGAAGCGATCGAAATCAAACAGCGGATGGAGCAGGCGCAACGAGTTTTGGTGATTGGCGGAGGCTTCATCGGTCTGGAGATCGCCGCATCGGCGCGGGCATTAAAGAAAGAGGTGACGGTGGTGGAAACGCAGCCGCGACTGATGGCGCGCGTGACGGCGCCGGTGGTGTCGGAGTTTCTACGCCGATGTCATGAGAGCCAAGGCATAGAAGTTTTGGTGAACGCGCGGGTCCGGGAAATTCGAGCGAAGGGCGGCCGGGCATGCGAAGCGGTTCTGGAGGATGGCGCGGCGCGGGAGGCCGATTTGGCGGTAGCCGGGATCGGCGTCGAGCCGAGGACGGAGCTGGCGGAAGCGGCCGGGCTCGGCGTGAGCAATGGAATCGCGGTGGACGAGTTTTTGCGAACGGCCGACAGGCGGATTTATGCGATCGGCGATTGCGCGGAATATCCCAGCGCGCTGGCCGGCTCGCGCGTGCGTTTGGAGTCGGTGCAGAACGCGGTGGACCAAGCGGCATGCGTGGCGAAAGGGATCGCGGGAAAGCCGGAGCCGTACCGCGCCACTCCGTGGTTCTGGTCGGATCAATTCGACATACGGTTGCAGATGGCCGGCTTGGCGGCCGGATACGACCGGATGGTTTTGCGCGGGCGGCCGGAGAATGGAAAGTTTTCGGTATTTTACTTTCGGGGCGGCGCGCTTTGCGCGGTGGATTCCATCAACCGGCCGGCCGACCATCTGGCTGCCCGGCGATTGATCACGGCAGGCGCTTTCGTTACGCCCGAGCAGGCGGCCGACGAGAGCATGGACTTGAAAACACTAGCGGCCGAACGGGCGGCGGTGTAAGGCGCTTTATAAATCGCCGTTTCCTCCCATCCCCCACCGAGGCTACTGCCGCCGCCGCAACGGCAGGATTCGAAGCCAGAGGCGGTTTCGATCCGTCCAACAAGTAGGAGGAGGGAAATATGAAACTACCTCTTGCATTTACGGCGGTTGCGATTGCCGGAACGCTGGCGGCACAAACGCCGGCGACGCCTCCATCGGGGGGGACTTCCCCTTATGGACGGACGCAGGCGGGCGAGCGCTATGGGCGCCAGCGGGGCGATTTCTTCGTCCAGCGCCTGACAAGGGAGCTGAGCCTGACTCCCGATCAGCAGACGAAAGTAAGGCAGATTTTCGCCGACACTCGAAAGAGCGCCGACGCGCTGAGGCCGCAAATGACGGAGCAGCATGCGGCGTTGAAGGCGGCCATCGAGTCCAACAACGATGCGGAAATCGACCGGATTCTGCATAACAATTGCGGGATGATCGCGGATTTCCACGCGCTGCACGCCAAGGCGATGGCGAAAGTCTACCAACTGCTGACGCCGGCTCAAAAGACGAAGTTCGATCAGATGGACGCGCGGTGGTTTGGTCCGATGAGAGGCGGAACCGCCCCGAGCGGAGAATAAGAACCTACGGGGCGCAGGCGCCGGAACGGCGCAGGCGCTCAAGGGATCTGGCGGGCTACGGCATGCTCGGAAGTATGATTTATTACATACGGTATGAGAAAAATGCCGCCCGCCAGAGTTTTGCGTAGGGGGGTTGGCAGATCACGAAGGCTGGAGCAAGAGGCGATCGACTTGCTCCATCTCCTGGGGCGAGAGCTTCCAGGAGGCGGCCTGAGCGTTGAGCTGGATTTGCTGAGGAGTTTTCGCCCCGGCGATGACAGATGCAACGCCGGGCTGGCAGGCGAGCCAGCTCATGGCAAGCTCAAGAAGCGAGCGGCCTCGCGAGAGGGCGAATTTTTCGAGCGCTTGGGCGAGGGCCATATTCTCGCCGGTAAAAACTTTCGGGCCGAAGGAATCCTTGCCTCTGCTTCCCTCCGGCAGAGGATGACCGGGGCGGTACTTGCCGGAGAGGAGGCCATTGTGCAAGGGGAAATAGGGGATAAAAGCGATTCCCAATTTTCTCGCCTGGGGCAACGTTTCGGATTCGGGTTCGCGGTGCAAGAGACTGTACTGATTCTGGACGCTGACGAAGCGCGGCGCGCCCGGACTCACGGCGGATTCCGCCTCCCGAAGCTGAGCCGCCGAAAAATTGGAGCAGCCAATTTCCCGGACTTTGCCGGCTTTGACGAGCTCGGCCAGCGCCGCGAGAGTATCGGCGATGGGGGTTTCGGGATCGGGCCTATGAAGCTGATAGAGGTCGATGCGGTCGGTTCCGAGGCGCCGCAAACTATCCTCCACGGCTTGCCGGATGTAGGCAGGCTTAGCGCCGCCACGGCGTTGGTTGTCGAGGGGAAGGCCGAATTTGGTGGCGATGATGACGTCGTTTCGGCGGGGGCCCAGGGCGCGACCGAGAAATTCCTCGCTGGCGCCGCCGCCATAGACATCGGCGGTATCGAAGAAGTTGACTCCCGCTTCGAGGGCGGCGTCGATGACTTTCGCGGTTCCGGCGGCGTCGACGCGCCAGCCGAAATTGTTGCAGCCGAGGCCGACGAGGGAAACTTTAAAGCTTCCGATTGTTCTGTTTTCCATTTGGCCTGCTAAAGGGCCCCCTGATTTTCGAGACTTCGCCAGAGATACCAGCTCGCCACCGAGCAATAGGGCCTCCAGGGAGCGGCGATCCGCTCCATTTCGGCGGGGGCAGGCAGAGCCGGCAAGTTGTAGGCTTTCTTGATGGCGGAACGGACGCCCAGATCCCCGGTGGGAAGGACGTCGGGTCTTCGTAAAGCGAAGATCAGAAACATATGCGCGGTCCAGACGCCCACGCCTTTGACGCGAGTTAGATGGTCCACCACGGCCTGGTCTTCCAGTTTCGCGCACAACTCGAAATCCACTTGGCCGCCGCGCGTCATGCGCGCCAATTCGCGGATGTAGGCGAGCTTCTGGGGCGAAAGGCCGACGGCTCGCATGCGGGCCGGCCGCAGGCGAAGAATGGCGTGGGGGGTAAGTGGATCGGCTTGGGCGGCGTCGATGAGGCGATTGAAAATGGTGAGCGCGGCTTTCCCATGCAGTTGCTGATAAACGATGGAGCGGACGAGGGTTTGGAAAATGGGGTCGCGGTATTGAATTTTACAAGGTCCGACGCGGTCGATGATAGCGGCAAGCACGGGATCGGACTTATGAAGATGAGAAACGGCTTTGGTCATCATCGTTGAGGAGAAAGCGATTTTTGGGAAACCTGGCGTGGGCGGGGCCGCATCCTACAATTTGGCCGCACAACGCCACGGTGGCGTCTAAACTAGGGTCATGCGCGTCCTCTCTATTTTAATCCTGGGGTTGCCGCTTACCAGCGGGACGGTTTCGGCTCAGGAGGAGCCGATCAAGGTGAGCGTCAACGTGGTGAACGTGCTCTGCACGGTTCGCAACAAGGCCGGGGGGCTGGTGGGGAACCTGGAAAAGAGCGACTTCACGCTGTTTGAGGACGGCAAGCAGCAGGAAATTAAATATTTCACGCGGGAGACCGATGTACCGCTCACGATCGGATTGCTGGTGGACGTCAGCGCGAGCCAGGAGCGTTTGATCGAAACGGAGCGCAACGCGGCGCACCAATTCTTTACGCGCGTGTTGCGCGCCAAGGACGAGGCGTTTTTGATCAGCTTCGGCGCGGAGGCGGAACTGTTGCAGGACTATACCAGCTCGCCCAAGCTGCTGTTGGAGGGGCTGAATCAATTGCACTTGAGCGTTCCGGTAGGGGGCTTGCATCCGGGTCCGGCGCCAACCGTGCAGAACCGGGCGGGAACGATCCTTTACGACGCGGTATTCCTGGCGGCAGACGAAAAGCTTCGAAAGGAAGTAGGACGCAAAGCGATCGTGGTGATAACGGACGGCGTGGACACGGGGAGCAAGGTAACGCGGGAAAAAGCCATCGAGGCCGCGCTCAAGGCGGACTCGATCATCTACAGCATTTTTTACCAGGATGCCTCCGCATATGGGCTGTTCGGCGGAGGCGGAGGCGGGCGAGGCGAATTGCAACGGATGTCTTCCGATACGGGCGGCAAGGTCTTCGACGTGGACCGGCGGCACACGCTTGAGGACGCGTTTCGGGAAATTCAGGACGATATGCGTAGCCAGTACGCCATCGGCTACACGCCCACCAATGCGCGAAAGGATGGGACCTTCCGCAAGATCGAGCTGCGCGTGTCCAATAAGGAGTACAAAGTGCAGACACGCAAGGGATACTACGCCATCGAGAGCGACAACTAAGAGCGCTTGAGCGTCGCGTCTGGCAGCTTCAATGGGGCCGGGATCTGGAGATCGCGGAAATCGCGTTCTATCCCGTGCAGCTTTGCACTTGATGGAAACGCTTCAATGGGGCCGCGATCTGGAGATCGCGGAAATATACCGAGCCCCGACGACACCCAAACCACTCCGGCGCTGCTTCAATGGGGCCGCGATCTGGAGATCGCGGAAATCCTGGCGCGCAGATCGAGGCGCTTTACCCCTACGACGTGCTTCAATGGGGCCGCGATCTGGAGATCGCGGAAATTCCCGCAAAGATTGGACTTACGACGCCCGAAGCCGAGGCTTCAATGGGGCCGCGATCTGGAGATCGCGGAAATATCGTGATTTGGCTGATGGCCGAAGGCGTTTCCGCCCGCTTCAATGGGGCCGCGATCTGGAGATTGCGGAAATAAGCGTGCTCGAGCCGGCCGACCGCCGGGGAGCCCGCTTCAATGGGGCCGCGATCTGGAGATCGCGGAAATACGCTTCCATTTCCGGGTGAAATCTTTTGGATTGTCACGCTTCAATGGGGCCGCGATCTGGAGATCGCGGAAATGCGAGTGCCACATCAAGATCTTGAAGAGTGATCCGAGCTTCAATGGGGCCGCGATCTGGAGATCGCGGAAATTCCCCACCTGGACCCCCAGTTGGTCTGGGCCGACAAGCTTCAATGGGGCCGCGATCTGGAGATCGCGGAAATCGCGCGGCCTAGCCGGCGATAAGCTGATCGCGACCATGCTTCAATGGGGCCGCGATCTGGAGATCGCGGAAATGCTGGCTATTCCTGTTCTTCTCCTGGCTAGAGGACCGCTTCAATGGGGCCGCGATCTGGAGATCGCGGAAATGGGCGGAGCGGGATCAGGATTGGGGCCTCGCCGGAGCTTCAATGGGGCCGCGATCTGGAGATCGCGGAAATATCCGCGATTTCCACGATCACGAGCTTTTTTGCCGCGCTTCAATGGGGCCGCGATCTGGAGATCGCGGAAATGAAGCAGCCAAAATTCCGATGAGTGCCGGTAAGCCAAGCTTCAATGGGGCCGCGATCTGGAGATCGCGGAAATAACGCCGATTACAGCGACGGAGCTCATGCGCGGCCGCTTCAATGGGGCCGCGATCTGGAGATCGCGGAAATCCGGGTCGATCCGGTTGGAACCACCCCGCAGCCGGGCTTCAATGGGGCCGCGATCTGGAGATCGCGGAAATCAGCGCCTCCGCGTCCATGCGAACTACCGCCTCCCTGCTTCAATGGGGCCGCGATCTGGAGATCGCGGAAATGCCGCTCCGCGCTGTTCACTCCCTTGATGATCACCGGCTTCAATGGGGCCGCGATCTGGAGATCGCGGAAATGAGACCCCGGACGCCGTTTGCGTGGCGGCGTTCGACCGCTTCAATGGGGCCGCGATCTGGAGATCGCGGAAATGGCAGGGCACGGACGAGGACGACGTAAACGGGAATTGGGCTTCAATGGGGCCGCGATCTGGAGATCGCGGAAATCCGGTCGGCGCATCATCACTGGCGTGGCCGTCGATGCGCTTCAATGGGGCCGCGATCTGGAGATCGCGGAAATAACCGACTCAGCAATTTTCTTTTTCATTCAAACCCCAGCTTCAATGGGGCCGCGATCTGGAGATCGCGGAAATTTTTTCGGGACTGTCCGCAAGGTCAGCGACCTTTGTGCTTCAATGGGGCCGCGATCTGGAGATCGCGGAAATCATCGTCGAGCGGCACGGCCATCACATCGCGCAGCAGCTTCAATGGGGCCGCGATCTGGAGATCGCGGAAATTTGGTGATGATGGTGCCGATTGTCCCGGTAATCGTGAGGCTTCAATGGGGCCGCGATCTGGAGATCGCGGAAATTTAACGGCGCGGACGGCAACTCCATCCGCTTCTAGCTTCAATGGGGCCGCGATCTGGAGATCGCGGAAATGGCAGTGGTGGAAGCGCGCCGATCTTGACATTTATGCTTCAATGGGGCCGCGATCTGGAGATCGCGGAAATGGCGTCTGGATTATGAGCCAGATGAACAATTTCGGGCTTCAATGGGGCCGCGATCTGGAGATCGCGGAAATCCGCCAGCAATTTCTTCAAACCGGCGGCGGCAACGCTTCAATGGGGCCGCGATCTGGAGATCGCGGAAATTATCTGGCTCCGTTCCAGACGCAGGCGAGAAACCAGGTGCTTCAATGGGGCCGCGATCTGGAGATCGCGGAAATTAGGCGGGGCGGAGCGCGTTCCGTGGTACGCCCGCATGCTTCAATGGGGCCGCGATCTGGAGATCGCGGAAATATCGATCGTCCCAGTGCGCCCGTCTGCGAGCCTCACGCGCTTCAATGGGGCCGCGATCTGGAGATCGCGGAAATCTACTTCGGCTATTCGATGCTGGCGGAGGCGCGCCGTGCTTCAATGGGGCCGCGATCTGGAGATCGCGGAAATGGGCGAAGTACTCGATGCCGACGAACGCGAAGATCTGCTTCAATGGGGCCGCGATCTGGAGATCGCGGAAATGTCCAGCGTGATTAAGCTGTTCGCCGGAATCTTCGCGCTTCAATGGGGCCGCGATCTGGAGATCGCGGAAATGAAATCTGGGAGACTCAGCCCCTTGACCTGTTCGGCGGCTTCAATGGGGCCGCGATCTGGAGATCGCGGAAATGAGACTCGGGAGGACGAACTTCCGAAGCAGGTACTCGCTTCAATGGGGCCGCGATCTGGAGATCGCGGAAATGCGCCCGCTTCCGCAGGTCTTCCCAGAGCGGAGCCGGCTTCAATGGGGCCGCGATCTGGAGATCGCGGAAATATAATCGGCCCGACGCTGAACTGGCCCGCCCGGCGGCTTCAATGGGGCCGCGATCTGGAGATCGCGGAAATCAACTAGCCGGGCAATTTTCCCGGTAGATGGCATCGCTTCAATGGGGCCGCGATCTGGAGATCGCGGAAATTTTCCTGGCAACTCCTTAGGTGCCGAACAAACAACTGGCTTCAATGGGGCCGCGATCTGGAGATCGCGGAAATGACGCTTCTAAGGCGGACCCAGAGGCGCTGAAGCTGCTTCAATGGGGCCGCGATCTGGAGATCGCGGAAATCTGATTTGCCCGTCCTGGTCTACGCGGGCTCCTAGCTTCAATGGGGCCGCGATCTGGAGATCGCGGAAATAAGGGATGGTGCGATGGACTATCTAAGCCCGTATCTGCTTCAATGGGGCCGCGATCTGGAGATCGCGGAAATGTGATATGGGACTGCGTGTTCTCGAGCCCGGGGAAATGCTTCAATGGGGCCGCGATCTGGAGATCGCGGAAATCGAGCAGGACAGGCTTCCGGGCGTGCGCGTAGTTCGCTTCAATGGGGCCGCGATCTGGAGATCGCGGAAATGGCGAAGCGTACGCAGGGCAACAGTTTCGCGGCCTGGCTTCAATGGGGCCGCGATCTGGAGATCGCGGAAATTCCCGCTGCACGGGCATGCGCCCGATGGCCTGTATATCGCTTCAATGGGGCCGCGATCTGGAGATCGCGGAAATTATCTGGGTCCGGTGCAGTGGAGCGGATTCACTGCGCTTCAATGGGGCCGCGATCTGGAGATCGCGGAAATAAACGGGCAGATCGATGGGGCGAGCGGAACGAGTTCGCTTCAATGGGGCCGCGATCTGGAGATCGCGGAAATCGCCTGCCCGGTGTTGGCTGCGTTCATGCGTAATTGGCTTCAATGGGGCCGCGATCTGGAGATCGCGGAAATGATGATTCCGCCAGGCGGAGGCACAATGCGGACCTGCTTCAATGGGGCCGCGATCTGGAGATCGCGGAAATGGTCGTAGCGCGCCGCCAGATTCCGGGCCCGGATAGCTTCAATGGGGCCGCGATCTGGAGATCGCGGAAATCGGCTGCGGGATCATGTCGCGGCGATCGCGGCGGCGGTGCTTCAATGGGGCCGCGATCTGGAGATCGCGGAAATCCTGCGATGGGCGGATGGTATCGCGCGGAACATCGCGCGGCTTCAATGGGGCCGCGATCTGGAGATCGCGGAAATGACGCCGGCGACGTCGGCACGATCACGCTCTACCCGCAGCTTCAATGGGGCCGCGATCTGGAGATCGCGGAAATAGAACACGCCGGGCATTCCATGGCTCACGGATGCGCTGCTTCAATGGGGCCGCGATCTGGAGATCGCGGAAATGACGACGAGCTGACGCCGGAGCAACTGGAGATCTGCGAGCTTCAATGGGGCCGCGATCTGGAGATCGCGGAAATTCATCCATTCCGCGATGCCGCGCCGCCCCTGGAGGCTTCAATGGGGCCGCGATCTGGAGATCGCGGAAATCGCCGGCCTGGGGACTCCGGCCGTTCCGGCGGTGCGGCTTCAATGGGGCCGCGATCTGGAGATCGCGGAAATCGGCGCTGGACACCGCTTCACCGCTCCGCTGCCTCGCTCGGCTTCAATGGGGCCGCGATCTGGAGATCGCGGAAATGACGATCCTCGACGTGCTGCAACACGCCGGGGTGATAGCTTCAATGGGGCCGCGATCTGGAGATCGCGGAAATCTTATCCACCACAGCTGGTAGAATGCGCACTTCGCCGTTGCTTCAATGGGGCCGCGATCTGGAGATCGCGGAAATGGGACCGCGTGTACCGGGACTTCCTAAGCGCGGATTGCTTCAATGGGGCCGCGATCTGGAGATCGCGGAAATGGAGGACGGCGTTCCTCCCGATATGGAGGAGCAATTGCTTCAATGGGGCCGCGATCTGGAGATCGCGGAAATGTGGTCGGAATACGGCAGTTTGGCAAGACAAATGGCTAAAGCTTCAATGGGGCCGCGATCTGGAGATCGCGGAAATGCGGGACCGCGACAAGCTTACCGGCGAGACGCCGGAGCTTCAATGGGGCCGCGATCTGGAGATCGCGGAAATGGCGAAGCAAAGGCCGGAAAGCCAGCGAAGGGAGTCGGGCTTCAATGGGGCCGCGATCTGGAGATCGCGGAAATAGGAAATCATTCCGCAGCCTCCCGAGCAGGATATGCCGGCTTCAATGGGGCCGCGATCTGGAGATCGCGGAAATGGCCCTGATCGAGGTAGCGAGACTGCCATTTGAAGGGCTTCAATGGGGCCGCGATCTGGAGATCGCGGAAATGAGGATGTTCCGGCCGAAGTGATGGGGCTATGGGCCGCTTCAATGGGGCCGCGATCTGGAGATCGCGGAAATGGAGAGAACAATGACAACTAGCCAGCCGAAAGCGAGGAGCTTCAATGGGGCCGCGATCTGGAGATCGCGGAAATCGCCGCGAGTAGGGTTCCGGCTCCGCCCAGGGTGTCGCGCTTCAATGGGGCCGCGATCTGGAGATCGCGGAAATAACAAGGCGTGAGCGCGGCGGGTTCCAGCTTAGCGAGCTTCAATGGGGCCGCGATCTGGAGATCGCGGAAATTTCAGGAAACTCTTCGGCCCTTCCAGCGGCCGGTTGCGGCTTCAATGGGGCCGCGATCTGGAGATCGCGGAAATAAAGTAGTACGGACGGGGAACGTCCGAACGGGTTTGCTTCAATGGGGCCGCGATCTGGAGATCGCGGAAATTTCAATGACCCACTGGCTCACCGTTCCGCCCTGGAGCGCTTCAATGGGGCCGCGATCTGGAGATCGCGGAAATGTAGATGGCATCTAAGACAGACCCTCAGCGAGTCCTCGCTTCAATGGGGCCGCGATCTGGAGATCGCGGAAATGCCCAGGACCGGGCGCAGCTTCGGGCGGATACCCAGCTTCAATGGGGCCGCGATCTGGAGATCGCGGAAATGATGAGTTTTCCGAGGCTCTAGGCGGCGAGGGAGCGGCTTCAATGGGGCCGCGATCTGGAGATCGCGGAAATAGCCTGGCTCGAAATATTCTACTATCAAAGACCTCCGCCGCCGTTTGCGAGCGGCGTTGGGAACCGGGAGCGCCGTTTCCGCGCCAGTCCCGGCGCCGACAAGGGAATTCATAGCTTATCAGCAGCATGCAACAGTCGAGCGTCTTCCGGCTTTTGCGCATCGACCCGGCTCTCGCAAGCCTCACCGCGTCACAAACGCCGTGTAGTCCTCCAGCTCGCCACCCAGCACCTTTCCCAGCAGGCGCGCCTGGATCTCCAGCATCCGGCGGTAGGAAACGCGGTAGTCAAATAAGGGATGCGTCGCCAAAGCGTCCATGCGCGCTTCATAGGCCTGGTAGAAGGCGCGCCTTGCCGCCGGCTTCAGCGCCACGGCGTTCCCCGCTTTTATAAAGTCGCGAGCGGTAATCATGCGCGTGTTTATGGCGCTTATCACGGCCGACTCGGCAATCAACGGGCGGAATGGCTCCATCAGGTCCAGGGCCAGGGCCGGGCGGCCGAAACGAGGCTGATGGTAAAAACCCATCATGGGATCGAACCCCACGGCCGCGCAGGCCACCGTCAGATCCTTGGACAGCAGACTGTAGCCAAGCGAAAGCAGAGCGTTCACCGGATCGAGCGGCGGCCTCCGGCTCCGGCCATCGAAGTCGAACGACAAGGTTTTCTCCTGGCCCTCCTGCTTCAACATTCCCGCGAAGCTCTCGAAATATAAACGGGCCGCATTGCCCTCCAACCCGAGCAGCTCTTCCAGGCTGCGCGCCCGCTCGCTTCGCTCGGCCATTTGGCGCATGTGGTCGATGGCCATCTTGGGCGGTTCTTGGTGGTTCCGCATCAGCATGACCCGGCCGTTGCGGATCTTGCCGGCGACCAGCTTACGGGCCAGGCGCAAGCAAAACCACGGCTCGGCGGCCAGGCGGAACTGGGCCTGGCGCAAAAATACGTTCTTGGTCGTCAGGGCCGTAGTGATTCCATAAAACCAGCCCCCTTGGGAAAAGTAACAAACCGGAATTTCGGCCGAGCACAGCGCCTGAACCGCCTGCGTGGTCACCTGGATGTTGCCCATCAAGTTCAATTGGCAAATCTCGTTGATGCGGATTTCCTGGCGCAACGCTTCCTTTTCCTTCACCTGAAGCACGCATCCGGACTTGCCGACGCGCAGCCCTTGCGTGTCCAGATACACAGGCTTCAAATCGCCGCGAGGAGCGATCAGCCGCCGCACGGCGGGAACGGCCGGCTTTCCGGGCGGACTGGAGACGTCAAACAGAGAAAGCTGCGCGGGTTCTTTCCGCGCCACGGCTGCAAGGGCAAAGGTCTCATCCGGCAAACAAATGGGATTCAGCGAGCAGCCCGGGCACTTCGGCGAATCCTCCAAGGGCGGGGGCAAAATGCCCAATCGGGCCGTCTCCCAAGCTCTGCGCGATTCCGCCGCCGCCTCCTCCAGCAGTTGCTGGGTCACGGGGAGCCGCACGCGCTGATTGGCGCCCCGATAATACGCGATAACCTCCTCGCACCGGTAGCCGTTTTCGCGAAGCACCAGCGCTTGCACGGCTAACTGCACGCGGTCCGCCGGCCAGATGTCGATGCCGGCGCCGGTTTCCTTCGGCTTGCCGTGCTTAAAGTCGACCGGCGTAACGAGGCCATCGGCGACGGTAATCAGATCGATCTTTGCGATTAGGCGAAGCCGCTCGCTTGAAAGCGTCACAGCCTGCGTGCGCAAGTCATCCGGCAGTTGGCCGGCGGGCGGCAGCCCTCTGCCTTCTTTGTCCACCCGCTCGTGCTGAAGGGAGCCCTCCACCGTATCGGCGGACTCGCGAAACAGGCCCTCCACCCATTCATAGAAAAACAGGCGAGGGCAGTAGACGAACTCGTTGACCATGCGCGCCGGAAGATAATCCGGCAGACTACGGGTTGAGAGGATCGGAAACGGTTGGGCGGCCATGATCGGTCAGACCACGAAGCAAGGCGCGTCGACGCGCGTGTAGGGCCGCCCGAGAGCGGTAATCACCCGCTCGCCGCGCCCCTGCGACGGCCCGAGCAGGACGAACAGCACCTGGTCTTCGTCATGGTGGACGATCTGGGCCAGCTCCGCCCGGAGCCGCGCCAGATCGGACGCCGTGAGCTGGCACTCGAAAACCGAATATTGAATATGATCGCCCCAGCCGCGCATGGTTTGAAAAACCTTGCGCAGGCGCTTGCCGTCGGAGATGTCGTAGCAGACCAGATAAGAGGAGCGCATCAGCTCTCCTCGGCCGCAAATTGCCCCAGGCCAAAATGCGCGCCGTAGCCGATGCTGAACGGCGTCATCACTTTTTGCGCAAATTGCAGGCGAAAGCCGTAACCTGGCCGGGAAGGGCCGTTTTTGCGGCAGCGGCGGAACTCGATCCACTGAAACACCCCCGGCGGGGAAGGCATAGGCTCGATCGATATAGGCTCCGGAAGGCCATGGTTGCGGCATTCTCTGCGGACTTCCGCCAGCAGCCACGGCACTCCCCGGCCCCGGCGGCTATGGCGCGGAGCGACAAACGGAGTCACGCTGACCGCTTTTTTAGCGGGGCAGCGTAATTGATCCGAGGAACCCTGGCCGGCAACCACGCATTTAATATCCGGCCGCCCCTCGCTTTGCCATAAAGAATGAAGGCAATGCACCGCCTGTAATTCGTCTAGCCGGAAGGGGCGTTTCGGGCTGACCAATAGGATACGATCGATGCGGACTTGATCTTTCGATCCGGGAAAGATATAGAGGTGCAAATGATCCTTATTCGGAGCGCCATGGGTTTTTCCGCTAAACAGCGGCGAGACCTTGCGCCCGTCGCCCATCAAGCGTTTATGAATGCCCATCAGCTTTGTCCGCAGGCGCTCGGCGATTTCAAGGGCGGCGGTGGCCAGCGGCAAGACCGGCGAGTCGAGCCGGAGGAGGACGGCATCGATGGGTGAACCGCCGGGACCGGGCTGGGCCAAGCCGGCCGGTTGAAACGCATCCGAGGGGAGAGTTGGAATCCGCTCCACAGATTTCCTTTAAGTGTTACGCGGCAAAATTAGTGCGTGGAGGCTCAGATTTTTCTCAGGAAATCCATTAATCCTAGAGCCGGTAAGACGCCGCATTTCGCCCCCGGCGGGAGCAATCCTTGTTGCTCAGCCCACTAAGTGTTGCTCAGCCCACTAAGTCCAACAAAACAAAAGATTGGCGTTGGGCGAACTTTCGGAACAAGGGGGTGGGTCAAAGCCGGTTCCGAATATGTTCAAATAGTATTGACCCCCACTCTGGAGGACTCGATAGAACCGACTCCCGCTATCCTCGCCCTGGAAGACGGCTGCGCCTTCGAGGGCCTCAGTATTGGCGCGCCCAGCGAGCGCGCGGGGGAAGTTGTCTTCAACACGGCCATCACCGGCTATCAGGAAATATTTACCGACCCCTCCTATGCCGGCCAGATCGTCGTCCTGACCAATCCGCAGATCGGCAACTACGGCGCGAACGATGCGGATTCGGAATCGTCGAAGCCTTTTATCGAGGGACTCGCGGTGCGGGACTTTTCTCCGCTATCGAGCAACTGGCGGGCGGAGGAAACCGCCCAGGAATTTTTGGCCTCCTCGGGCGTGCCCATCGTGACAGGGATCGATACGCGCTCGCTGGTGCGCCATCTGCGCTCCCGGGGCGTGATGCGGGGCGTGCTTTCGGCGCTGTCGGACAATCGGGACGAGCTGGTGGAAAAGGCCCGCCAAGCCCCATCGATGGCGGGGCTCGATCTGGCTACGCTCGTTTCCACGAAGGAACGCTATGAATGGTCGGCTCCCGTGGAGCCGTGCTCGCCGTCGCAGCGGATCGGGGCAGCCGCCGCACCCCGCTTTCACGTGGTGGCGTACGATTTCGGCATGAAGCGCAACATTCTCCGGCGCCTGGTTCAAGCGGGCTGCCGCCTGACGGTGGTCCCGGCGGCGACGCCGGCCGAAGACGTGCTGGCGTTAAAACCGAACGGCGTGTTCCTCTCCAACGGCCCGGGCGATCCCGAGCCGCTGGCGCACCAGGCGGCGCAAGCGCGCAAGCTGATCGGCCGCGTCCCCATCTTCGGCATCTGCCTGGGCCATCAGATTCTGGGCCTGGCGTTGGGCGGCAAAACCTACAAGCTGAAGTTCGGCCACCGGGGGGCGAATCATCCGGTTTTGAACAAAGTGACCAACAAGGTGGAAATCACTTCCCACAATCACGGCTTCGCCGTCGATCCCGATTCGCTGAATCTCAACGAGCTGGAAATAACGCACACGAATTTGAACGATCAAACGCTGGAAGGCTTCCGCAGCCGCAAGGATCCGGTCTTTTGCGTCCAATACCATCCGGAAGCGGCGCCGGGCCCGCACGATTCGCATTATCTTTTCGCCGACTTCATCGCATTGATGAGCCTGTAAATGCCGCGCCGCAACGATATCCACCGCATCCTGATCGTGGGCTCGGGTCCGATAGTGATCGGGCAAGCCTGCGAGTTCGATTATTCCGGCGCCCAAGCCTGCAAAGCGCTGCGGCAGGAAGGCTACGAAGTAATTCTGATCAATTCGAATCCGGCCACGATCATGACCGATCCCAATCTGGCCGACCGCACCTACGTCGAGCCGCTGAGCGTGGAATACGCCGCCGAAGTGATTCGGCGCGAGCGCCCCGACGCGCTGCTTTCAACCGTAGGGGGCCAGACCGGACTCAATCTTTCGGTGGCGCTGGCCGAAGCGGGCGTGCTGGAGCAATATGGCGTCGAGTTGATCGGAGCCAAGCTCGACGCCATCAAAAAAGCCGAAGACCGCCTGCTGTTCAAAGACGCGATGCGCAAAATCGGCCTGGATCTGCCCCAGTCCCAGCTTGTCCACACGGTCGAAAAGGGCCTGGAATTCGCCAATAAAATCGGCTTTCCCGTGATCCTGCGGCCCAGCTTCACTCTGGGCGGCACAGGCGGAGGCATCGCCTACAATCGCGAAGATCTCGCCGAGATTCTCCAAAACGGCATCGATCTTTCTCCGGTCCACGAGGTGCTGATCGAAGAAAGCGTGCTGGGCTGGAAGGAATTCGAGCTGGAAGTCATGCGGGATCTGGCCGACAACGCCATCATCGTCTGCTCCATCGAAAATTTCGATCCCATGGGCGTGCACACCGGCGATTCGATCACGGTGGCGCCGGCGCAGACTCTGACCGACCGGGAATATCAGATGATGCGCGACGCCGCGCTGGCTTGCCTGCGCGAAATCGGGGTGGACACCGGGGGCTCCAACGTGCAGTTCGCCATCGATCCCGCCAGCGGGCGCATGGTGATCGTGGAAATGAATCCGCGCGTATCGCGCAGCTCGGCGCTGGCATCCAAAGCCACCGGCTTTCCCATCGCCAAAATCGCGGCCAAGCTGGCGGTCGGTTATCGGCTGGACGAAATCAAGAACGACATCACGCGCAAGACTCCGGCATGCTTCGAGCCCACGATCGATTACGTAGTGGTCAAAATCCCGCGCTGGCAGTTCGAGAAATTTCCGGGCGCCGAGCCGGTGCTGGGAACGCAGATGAAGAGCGTGGGCGAAGCGATGGCGATCGGGCGAACGTTCAAGCAGGCTCTGGGCAAAGGCATGCGGAGCCTGGAAACCGGCCGGTCCGGGGGAGCCGCGAAATACGAGGAAGATTTGATCGAGTCGCGGCTTATCACTCCCAACCCCGACCGGCTTGGCTACGTGCGCTTCGCTTTCGAGCGCGGTTACTCCGAGGAGCAGGTCCACTCGCTCACCGCCATCGACCCGTGGTTTTTGCGCCAGATCCGCGAGATGGTGGAGCTGGAGAAGGCCGTGGCCGAAACCAGGTTTGAAAGCGCCGGCAAAGAGCTGCTGGCGCGGGCCAAGCGCGGGGGCCTTTCCGACAACGCCTTGGCTCGAGGCTGGAACGTAAGCCCGCTGCAAGTGCGCTCCCGGCGGAAGGAGCTAGGGGTCCGGGCGGTGTTCAACCGCGTGGATACCTGCGCGGCCGAGTTTGAAAGCTTCACCCCCTATCTCTATTCCAGCTACGAGTCGGAATGCGAAGCCTGGCCGTCAAGCCGGAAAAAAGTGATGATCCTCGGCAGCGGACCGAATCGCATCGGCCAGGGGATCGAATTCGACTACTGCTGTTGTCACGCCTCGTTCGCTTTGCAGGAATTCGACATCGAATCGATCATGGTGAACTGCAACCCGGAGACGGTCTCCACGGATTACGACACCAGCGACCGCCTGTATTTCGAGCCGCTCACGCTGGAAGAAGTGCTGAATGTCTACGACACCGAAAAGCCGGACGGGGTGATTGTTCAGTTCGGCGGGCAGACGCCGCTGACGCTGGCGCTACCGCTGAAACAAGCCGGGGTGCCGATCATCGGAACCGATCCTGAAAATATCGACCTGGCGGAAGATCGCAAACGCTTCGGCAAGCTGCTGGACGATCTCGAAATTCCCGCGCCCGCCAACGGAGCCGCCACCACGGTGGAGGAAGCTTGCCGCGTGGCGCGCTCCATTGGCTATCCCGTGCTGGTGCGGCCCAGCTACGTGCTGGGGGGACGCGCCATGGCGATCGTCTATGACGACGACAGCGTGCGCCGCTATATGCAGGAAGCCGTGGTGTTTTCCCAAGACCGTCCGGTGCTCATCGATCGCTTTTTGGAAGACGCCACCGAAGTGGACGTGGATGCGCTCGCCGATTCCCAGGGGGCGGTTGTGATCGCCGGCATTATGGAGCACATCGAAGAAGCCGGGGTCCATTCCGGCGATTCCAGCTGCGTGCTGCCCGCCACTTCCCTGGCGCCGGAGACCGTCGCTACGATCTGTTCCTACACGGAGCGGCTGGCTCGGGCGCTCAAAGTGATCGGCCTGATGAACGTGCAGTACGCGGTAAAGGATGGCGCAGTTTACGTGCTGGAAGTGAATCCGCGGGCGTCACGCACGGTTCCCTATGTGAGCAAGGCCACGGGAGTTCCGCTGCCGAAAATCGCGGTTGCGGCGATGTTAGGCAAGCCGATTTCGGATTTCACGAGCGCGGGCGGCGTTCTTGCCGCGCCGCGTTATTTCGTCAAGTCTCCCGTGTTTCCGTTCAATAAATTTCCGGGAGTGGACCCGGCGCTGGGGCCGGAGATGCGTTCCACCGGCGAAGTCATGGGAGTGGGCGATAACTTCGGCGAGGCCTTCGCCAAAGCCCAGTTGAGCGCGGGCGCGCCTTTGCCCGATAAAGGCCGCGTGTTTATCAGCGTGAACGATCGCGACAAGGCGGCCGCCTGCGCTCTAGCCAAGCGCTTCGTGGAGTTAGGCTTCGACCTCGCGGCCACGCGCGGCACCGCGGACGCCATCCGCAAAACGGGGATTCCGGTGAAAGTGGTGTTCAAGGTAAACGAAGGACGGCCCAACGCGGTGGACCTATTGAAAGCGGGCTCGCTTCACCTTATCGTCTACACAGGCGCGGCCGGCGCGCACGCATTCGCCGATGAGAAAACCATTCGCCGCAACGCCGTCACGCACCGCATCCCGTGCATCACCACGATGAGCGGCGCCCGTGCGGCGGTGGAGGCCATCGCTTCGCGGCGCCGCGACCCGGTCCGCGTCTGGAGCCTCCAGGAAATTCACGCCCAGGCCGAACCCGTTTCCTTGCGGCAATCGAGCTGAGAATGTTCGCGCGGCAAACGCCCGGTCTTTTCCCGACTCGAGCTTTTGGCGGCAGCTTGACGAAGCTGGGCGCAGATTCCGCGCAAGCCGGCGGGACGACCGGGATTGGAAGGGCGTTAGATTTGCAACTCGCCCGACTCCACAAAACGCTCGAACCACTGCCGCCGGCTGCGCCGGAATCGCGCGGGAAGCGTAAATTCTCCGTGAGTCTTCAATCCCGCGAAGCGCCACGCCGCGGTGTCGCAGAAGCTCTCGCACGCGTAGCGCCGCCAGCGAGCGGTGCGGAAGCGGCGATCGCGGCGGGTGATTTTGGTCTTGCGCCACTCCGCGCTCCAGCCAAGCTCGCCCGCCGCATCGCGCTCGATCTCGCTCCCCAACAGGATCTCCCAATTGCGCCGGAGCCGGTTTGAAAGCCTCACCCAGACGAAATGAAACACCTCGTGAACTAAAATTCGCTCAAAATCGCCGTTTCCGCCGAGCACCTCTTGATCCAGCAGGATGATCCGGCGCGGAATGGAAGCGGCCGCCAGAAACCGGCCCAAGCACGGCCGCACTTCTACCCGGATCGGCCTTCCAATGATCGCCGGAAGCATGGCCGCCTATTGCTTCGGCGGGGCCGATGAGCCGGGCGGCAGCAAATAGAGCTGCGGCTGCGCGAAAAACTGCGGATTTTGAATCACCGGCGTGTAGCGTTTGCCCATGTCGGTCAGCCAATCTTTGAGGTGATTATCCCGCATTTCCTGCACGATCGGTTCGCGGACGTCGTTTAGAGGCTGGACGGATTTTTCCTCCACGCGCACGATATAAAAGCCGGTGGGCTGGCGGATGGGATCGCTGATATCGCCGTTATGGAGAGCGAAGATCGCCTTCTTCAAATCCTCCGGGTATGGGCTGGTCGCCTTGATGGCCGGAAATTCCCCACCGGAGCCTTTGGAGCTGGAATCGTCGGAATACTGCTCGACCAGCTTGCCGAAATCGGCTCCGCCGCGGAGCTGCATCACCAGATCGGCCGCCAGCTTCCTGGCTTCCTCTTCGGAGCGCTGGTTGGCGGGGTGGGCGCTTTCCAAGGCTTGCTTGGCGGCCTCCTTAAGGTCTTTTGGGTCGGCCGGAGCCGGCGCGGCGGCCTTGAATCCGATAAAGATGGCCCTGATTTTCGCCTGCTGCCAGCGCGACTGGTTTTTCTGGTAAAAATCGTTGATCTGCTCTTCGCTGACCTGAAAATAATTGCGTTCGTGGGTGACCATGGCGTTGGCGATAATCCATTTACGCTCGGTCTCGATTTGGTCCTTGAGCGGGCTTTCTTCGCCAAGTTTCAGATTGTCGCCCAAGTCGGCAAGATGGCGGAACAGAAATGCCTGCTGGATGAACTCCTGAACGCCGTTGCTTTGAATGAGCCGCGTGACAGCGGGCGGCGCGTTTTCGACCATCTTACGGATGTCGTCGATGGTGAGGGACACTCCCGAGACGGTGGCGACGACGGTGTTGCCGGGAAGAGTGGTTTGCGGCGCGGCGGGGCTGAGCTGAGGAATTTGCTGCGCAACCGCGGCGGCGGCAAGAATGGCGATGAGAACAAATGCCTTCATCTACTCCTTCAATCCTTCCGGTGAATTTGAAGGTACCAATCTAACATGACGCACACTTCCCATTTTCGATGCGTCCGGGCGCGCCATCAAACTTCAAGGCCCACGGCGCGCATCAGCTCTAAGGCATTGCCGCGCGTCACCACGCCGGGGCGGAGACGAAAATCGAAGCGGATCTCGCCGCCTTCCATCCGATCCTCGAAATGGACGTTGGCGGCGCGGCCATCGAACCCGGAAACAATTTCGGCCAGCGCCAAATCGTGGGTGGTGGCCAGTCCGATCGACCTGTGCTTCATTAACCCGCGAAGGACCGCCTCGGCGCCGATGCGCCGGTCGTGAGAATTGGTTCCACTGAGCAGTTCGTCGAGCAGGAACAACACCGGTTCGCCGGAGCGGGCCAGATCCATGATGCCGCGAAGCCGGCTGATCTCGGCGAAGAACCGCGAGCGGCGGCCGATGACCGAGTCGTTCGGGCGCATGCCGGCGCCGATTCGCAGCGGCGAGAGCCGCAGCCGACTGGCCGTCACGGGAGCGCCCGCCCACGCCAGCGCCGTATTCAATCCCACGGCGCGAAGCAAGGTGCTTTTGCCCGACATGTTCGATCCGCTGACGATCCACAACCGGGCGCCAAAAGCGTCTAAAGTTACGTCATTGGCGACGGCGTGTTCGGGCGCGATCAGCGGATGAACCAAACCTTCCGCTTGGAAATGAGGATCGGAGGCTTCCAGCAGTTGAGGAAAAACGCTCGCGGGGCGCTCATAAGCGAACGCCGCGAGAGAACACAGAGCCTCCAGCCGGCCCACCGCCAACGTCCATTGCCCGATGCGAGTTCCGCATCGGGCGCGCCAAGCTTCCACCGCCATGGCGAATTGCCCGGTCCATAATAGCGGCGCCGCGATCGGAGCGAAGAACAGATTGCGGGCTGAGCTCAAATGATGAACCAGTTTGCCGAGGCGCCGGATTTGGAGCGAAGCCGTTTGTCCCTCGGCTTGCAGCGAGGCGCGCAGGGCGGCCAGAGCCGGCGCGGCGAAAGATTCGCGCTCCAGGCGCGAGAGGAGTCCGGCAAGCAGCTCCAGCTCCAGCGTCCGCGTCACCGCCGACGCCGCGACTTGCTGGACCCCCGGGCGGATGAAAAGGCTGAAGATCGCCTCGGCCAAAACCACTCCCAAAAACCACCTCCAGGAGAGGATCTGCGCGAAAGACAAGCCGAAGCTCGCCACGGCCGCTCCAGAAAGCAGAAGAGCCAATAGGCGCGCGCCGGGAAAGAATCGGATGGGAGGGGATTCTCCCCACTCTCTCAATGCACGATCGTCGGCGGCGGCGCGAACTTGCTCGCCAATCAGCGCCAGGTCTTCCCGCAAGTCCAGGCGCTCGCGCAGTTCAGCGATCGCGGCCTGGCGCTCCAGAGCCTCCTCGCGGGAGCTTGGCGCCAACAGCCAACCGGCCAGAACGCACTCCCCCGTCGCCGTCCGGGCGGCGGAGATCCGTTCAAATAACGACCCACGCCCGAACAGATCCAGGTCGTCGGCATAGAGATGTTTGGGGTCGCGAAAGCGATCGCCCGGATTTCCCTGCCCGACCCAGCGGTTCTCCAAACGCGCCAGAGCGCATTGATAATAGCCGGCCGCGCGGGACGCTCTTTTCATCGATGCGTCCACCCGGCCATGCACGACCAACAGAGGGATAAACACGAGCACCGGAGCCAACAGCCAGCCGGCGGAGATCCAGGCGGCGCCGAGCGACGCCGCCGCGATCGCCAGCGCCGACAGGCCGGTAACGAGGCGCGCGTTTCCAAGCTGGCGGAATCGCCGGTTTAAACGTTCGTGATCGTCCTGAAACCGCTTCAGACGGGCTTGGTATTCGTCTTTAGCCGAAGACAACCTCGATTCTAACGAATCGGACTAGCTGAAGGCGGCGGAGGCGGCCGTGCTGATAGCGACGTATAGCAGCCACGGGAACGCCACGGCGGCAAGGGCTTTGCCAAAGCCGATTTTGGGAGAAGCGGCCGAGATCCCAATGGCGATCAGCGCGATAACCCACAACGAGAACAGATCGAAAGATCCCGCCAGCGCTTTAAGCCACTGCGCCGCGCCGGCTGGCACGAAAGCTCCCGCATTGAACATCAAGGGATTGCGGAGATCGAAGTCTTCGGGCGGCTTCAAAAACATGACCAGCATCGAAAGCGCCGCCACCAGCAGCCGGGGCAGAAAGCCGTAACTCACAATCCCCATCATGCTCTGAAAGCGAATATTGCCGCCCAGAATGGTGTTGATCATGAACGTGAGAAACGCGGCGGATATCCCAATGGAAATCAGAGTAAAGACGGCGGCGCCGTACCCGGCGGCTTTGGCGATGGCGGAGCCCACCACAATGGCCTGTTCACGCTGTTGCGCGGACATATTCTCCGAGCGGGGACTTTGATCGATTTGCCGGCGGACTACGCTCTCCCATCCGACGCGCTGCGAGTACGCGCTCATGAAGATGGTGGAAACGATTCCCAGCAGCAAAACGGGAATCCACCAACGCGGCCGGCGCGCGATGTCCGCAAAGGCCCTCTGGGGCGAAATGAAGACGCCGGTTGCGCTAGCTCGTTCATCGCTGGGGGCGGCGGGGCGAACGCAGGGGGTAGCGACTGGGGAGTCATGATGTTTCGGTATCCTATCACGTGGGAACGAGGCCGAACCGCGTGAAGTTCACGCTTTTTGCAGCAATTCTAGCCGCGCTTCTTTTGCTTCCCTGGATGGGCCGGCCAATCGTATTGCTTTTGACGCTGATGATTCTCGGCAGATGCGCCTATGAGCTGTACGGCTCTCTTCGCGTTTCTTCACCAGCATTTCGGAGCGCGGTTTGTTCGGCTTATATGCTGTTGGGAATCGCGTTCTTATGCTTTGCAATCGTACTGCCGCTAAAGTTGATTTCTTACGCCTGCGTTATCGCCTTGACCCTTAGCGCTCAACGCTATGGCTTGCCGCAGCTCGGCATTGCGGGCGGCGCCGCGGCCGCCCTGCTGGGGGCGATTCCAATGAAAGCCGCCGCCAGCTTGGCGGAGGCGTTGGGAAAGGGCCTCCCCATTGCGGCGGCGGCGTTCGGCGGGGCTCTGGCCGCATCCTGGTTGAAGCGGCGAAGCCGCATCCAGGGTTTCGGACCTTCCGGAAGAGCGGGCGTTCTCGACTATTTTGAAAGTTTTCTGTTTGCCGCGCCAATCGCCTTGGCGGCGATGAGCCGATGAACGCGTACAATACGGGAATGCCGGACAACGCGGTCCGTATCCTCACCACCCACTGCGGCAGTTTGCCGCGCCCGAAACCGTTGCTGGATTTGATGAAGGAAAAACTTCAGGGCCGGCAATACGACGCCGGCGAATATGACGCGGAGGTGAGGAGCGCCGTGGTTCAATGCGTGCGCCAGCAGGCTGAGTGCGGCATCGATATTCCTACCGATGGCGAGCAGGGCAAAGCTGGTTTCTATGCTTACGTGACGGAGCGCTTGGGCGGTTTTGAAGCTCGGCCGGGACGGCGGCAGGGGGTCTTCGCGGCGGAGTTGGAGGCTTTTCCCGAGTACTACGAGGACTACTTCAGCCGCGCGATGCTTGGGGCTACGCTGGCGCCGGTGTCGTCCGTCATATGCACCGGTCCGGTGAGCTATCGCGGGCAAGAGGCCGTCCGGCGGGATATCGATAATTTAAAAGCCGCGCTGAACGGATGGAACCCGGCGGACGCGTTTTTGCCGGCCGTCGCTCCCAGCGGCGTAGGCAAGAACGAGTTTTATCCAACCGAGCAAGAGTTCTTATACGCCGTAGCGGAAGCGATGCGCCACGAATACCTGGCGATCATCCAGGCCAATTTCCAGCTTCAAATCGACGACCCATTTCTCACCGAACTCTATAGTTATTCGAAGCTCACTCCGGCCGAGCGGCGCAAAATGGGAGAGATGTACGTGGAGGCGCTGAATTACGGATTGCGCGGCATTCCGGCGGAAAGAGTCCGGTACCACACCTGTTACGGCATCAATGAAGGGCCTCGGGTCTACGACGCTCCGCTGCGGGATCTCATCGATCTGGTGTTGAAAGTGAACGCGGGCGCGTATTCGTTCGAAGCGGCCAACCCGCGCCACGAGCACGAGTATCGCATTTGGGAAACAGTGAAGCTACCCGAAGGCAAGTCGATCATCCCGGGCGTGATCAGCCATGCGAACAACATCGTCGAGCATCCCGAGTGGATCGCCGAGCGCCTTGTCCGCTACGCCCGACTGGTGGGCCGGGAGAACGTGATCGCCGGAGCCGATTGCGGCTTCTCCTCGCAGGCCACTTATAGGCCGGAAGTGCATCCGACGGTGATTTGGTCCAAATTCAAAGCCATGGCGGAAGGCGCCCGGCTGGCTAGCGAACAGCTTTGGCGGGGGTGAGCGGGCTGGCGCGCGGCCCCGGGGCCTATCGCGGGGCTTTCCGCAACGCCTAAGTTCCGGCAGGATTGGGCCAGCCGTGGAAACCTCGCATTCCTTATAGGAATTCTAAAAATAACCGTTCATTGATCTAGTTAAATACGTTTATCTCTTTTGATAATTTGAAGTCATGAAGGCAGAAAATTATATTAGTCCATGGGATTCGGAAAGTCCGCGCGGCTTCAACTCCGGGCTGCTGGACCCTTGGACGACCGAGCCTATCGACGACGAAATTATTTCGAGCGTCCCGGCGAAAACGCAAAAGAGGCAAAAAAATCAAGAATGCCTTGCGGACCGCGGATTCGATATCTTGCCATACGCCGAACGCGCGATGGAGGGGGGAAGAGCGCGCCATCGGTGGGGCGTCGTGCTCGCCGGGGGAGACGGCACACGGCTCCGGGAGCTGACGCAATGGGTTTATGGAGACGACCGCCCTAAGCAGTTTTGCTCGCTTTTGAGCAACCGTACGCTGCTTGAAGACGCCTGGCTGCGCGCGGAAAGAAGCATCCCGCGCGACCAAATCCTGTTTTGCCTCACGCGGGCGCACCAGCACCACTATCGCCGGCGGTTTTTGGGCCGGCCTTCACAGAGAATCGTGCAGCCGTCCAACAAAGGTACGGCGCCAGCCATTCTCTGCGCCATGGCACGCATTGCCAGGGCGGATCCGGAGGCCATCGTGGCCGTGCTGCCAAGCGACCACTATTATTCCTCCGAGACAGCCTTTACGGCGGCTCTGAATTCGGCGATGGAAATTGCCAAACAACGGACGGGGGCCGTGGTTGTGTTGTCTGCGCAGCCCACCCGCGCGGAAACGGAATACGGCTGGATCGAGATCGGGGCGTCTCTGCCTGGCTATTCGGGGTTGTTTCACGTCGAAGGTTTTCAAGAGAAGCCTTCACGGCAGCGGGCTCGATTTCTGTTAAGAAAAGGCGCTCTTTGGAACACGTTCGTCATGGCGGGAAGCGTCGAGGCATTCCTTGAAATGGCTTGGGCGGCGGCGCCTCGGCTGATGGAAGGGATCGAGTCGATTGACTTTTACGCGCGACCCGGCTCGGAGATGCAAATTTCGGAATCCGCCTATAACCAAATTCCTTTCATGGATTTTTCACGTCACGTCTTGGCTCCGGCTCGCCGCAGCCTGATAGCCTTTCGGCTAGAAAATTGCGAGTGGAACGACCTGGGAAACCCCTATCGCGTCCTGGCGACTCTTGTGGAAAAGGATGGGGATCTGCCGTCGTGGGCAAGGCTATGGCCGGGCAATCGAGCGGGCCAAGGAGCCTTTGGGGCTGCCGCATAACCCGCCGCGGGAGAAACTTCGTAAGTCTGTCGGCAGTCTCTGGAATCTCCTTAGATGAAGGAGCATTCGGGGCTACTACAGGAGTCTACTTCCGGCGACGCCTCGAACCGGCCGGAGATGAAACCCGCCGAGGGTCGGCCAAAGAATACGTGGTTCTGGCTAGGGCTTGCAGCGATTGCCGGTATTGTCTTCACAGCCCTGTGGGCTTTACGTCTTCAACAAAAGTCGTGCGCGGCATTACGGCATACCGAAGAGCTCATTGTCACCACGAATGAAATTCTGGCAAGTTCCTCGAAGGCCGGAAATGGCGCCTTCGAATACATCATCACCCGCGAAGCCCGATATTTGAAAGCCTACGATGACTCGCGAAAAGCTTTAGATGGCGAAACGGGGAGGCTTCGCCGCCTGGTGCGAGACGACCCCGCGGAACGCGCTGAAACCGACAAGCTCAGATCGCTGCTTGACTTGGAAATTCAGAACCTGTCGGAGATAACGAAGGCCAGCGATGGAGGCGGGCTGGGCCCTGCCGGAAGCAGACGCCTGACCGCGCGCACCGAGCAGATTATGAGCGATGCGCGCCAGGTTTTGGCCCAAATCAAAACGGATGAAGAGAGCGCGCTGGAGCGATTCTCAAAGAATTGCCAGTCGCGGATGCGGGCGGGACTTTCGGGACTCGCCGGAAGCGCTCTGCTGGCTCTGTGCGGTCTGATATTGGCCAAAATTGCGATGAGCCGCAATGTTTTCCGGCGCCGGCGCGCCGAGCGCGTGCTGGATCTCAGCGAAAGACGATTCCAGGCTCTTTGCCAACAAGCGCCGCTGGGAATCTATGAGACCGACGAGCGCGGCAGGTGGCTCTACAGCAACCCGAGATGGTCGGAGATATCGGGGCTCACCTCCGCTGAGAGTTTAGGGAATGGTTGGAAGAAGGCTCTACATCCCGACGACCGCAAGTTTGAGGGATGGGAGAAGCCGATTTGGAAGGGCAGCCGGCGGGAGTTTCGCCTTCTGACCCCAGCGGGAGAGACCCGCTGGATCCGCACCGTGGGCGGACCGATCCACTCCGACACGGGCGAGGTGACGGGATATGTCGGCATGGTAGCGGACTGTACGGAGTACAAACAAGCGGAAACCGAGCTTCGAGAGCGAGACGCTCTGCGGCGCGCCATCTTGAATTCTCTGCCGGCGGATATCGCCGTAATGAAGAGCGATGGGACGATCGAAGCGGCGAACGAATCCTGGCTGCGCGCCGTGCAATCCAGAAGCGAGTCTTCCGCATGCTGGGTCGAAACAGGCGGCAACTTTCTGAAGAAGTGCAAGGAAGCCGCCTTGGCGGGCTCGGAAGACGCCCGAAAACTGCTCGCCGGCATTCAGGACGTGCTGGCCGGAAGGCTCGGCTCGTTTGAAATGGATCGTCCCTGTGAGCTGCCTCACGGAAGAAGGTGGTTTTACATTTCGGTCACCCCTCTGGTCGGAGTTTCCGCGGGTGGGGCGGTGATTGCGCAGGTTGACATCACCGACCGAAAGCGCATGCAAGATTGGTTTCGGCTGGCCGTGGAGGCCGCGCCGAGCGGCATGATCATGACCGACAGCGACGGCAGAATCCTGCTGGTGAATTCGCGCGCCGAAAATCTCTTCGGCTATAGACGGGAGGAACTGAAGGGCCAGCCGGTGGAGATGCTCGTTCCCGAACTGCTGCGCGAACGCCATCGAAATGCGCGCAGGGATTTCTACAAGCACCCCCATGTTCGAGTCCTAGGCCGGGAGCAGGACTTGTATGCGCGCCGAAAGGACGGAACCCAATTCCCCGCCGAGATTGGCTTAAATCCCATCGAAACCGACGCGGGAATCGTCGTCCTCAGTTCGATCATGGACATGACCGACAAAAGGCGCGCGGAGGACGAGCGCCAGAAATTCGTCTCGCTTGCCGAACGCAGCCTTGAGTTCATCGGCATGTACGACCTGAATTTCAAACCTTTTTACATCAATAGCGCGGGCCTGCATCTGGTGGGAGTGGATAGCCTTGAAGAAGCTCGCCGCTTCACCTTTCAAGACCATTTTTTTCCCGAAGACCAGCCCTTCATTGTGAACGAATTTTTGCCGCGCCTCCAGCGAGAGGGCTACGGCAAAGTCCAAATTCGCTTCCGGCACTTTAAAACCAGCGAACCGGTGTGGGTGATCTACAACATGTTCGCCATCTACGACGCCCGGAGCGCCCATGTCGGCTGGGGCACGGTGAGCGTCGACATTACGGAGCGCAAACGCGCCGAAGAAGCTTTGCGCGAAAGCCGGCAGGAATTGCGGGCTCTGGCCGGCCGCCTGATCATCGCCGAAGAACAAGAGCGCAAAAGAATTTCCCGGGAGTTACATGACGATTTGGGCCAGAAGCTGGCCTTGCTGGCCTTCGACGCCAGCGGCCTGCTGGTAAATCCGCCTCCTTCGGCGGAAAGAGTCCATGAACAGCTTTTCCGCTTACGCGGGCGCATCGTGGAATTAGCGCAGGATGTGCGCCAGATTTCGCATCAGTTGCATCCCCCCATCCTGGAGGACCTAGGACTTTTTGCGGCGCTGCGCGAGCTCTGCGAAGAATTTTCGCAGAGGGAGGGAATTGAAGTGCTGTTCACCCAGGAAGGGACGGCCGAGGGCCTTCCGATAGAAGTGGGGTCGTGCCTGTACCGAGTGACGCAAGAGGCGCTGCACAACGTGCAAAAGCACGCCCGAACCGGTTACGTTCGAGTGAAGGTGAACAGCAGCGCCCACGGCATTCACCTGGTGGTGCGCGACACGGGTGTTGGATTCGACGCCGAGGCGAATCTTCGCCGTCCTGGCCTTGGAATCGTCAGCATGAAGGAGCGAGTACGCATGGTGCAGGGCGAATTTTCGATCGACTCCAGGCCGGGACACGGCACTGAGGTCAGAGTTTTCGTTCCGCTTTCAAAGGCGGCGTCATGAGCCGTCCCCGCGTGCTGGTCGCCGACGACCATCCATTATTCCTGGCTGGCCTGCGCTCGCTGTTGGAGCCGGAATGCGATGTGGTGGGAGCGGTGAGCGATGGGAGATCCCTGCTGGAGGCGGCGTCGCGCCTCAAACCCGAGGTGATTGTTCTCGATATCAGCCTTCCACTACTGAATGGAATCGACGCCGCGCGGCAGATCAAAAAAGAGCAACCCGAGGCCAAGATCCTGTTTGTCACCATGCATGCCAATCCCGCCTATTTGAAGGACGCCTTGAGCGCCGGCGCCTATGGGTACGTGCTGAAAACCGCCGCGCGCGAAGAACTCCTGGATGCTCTGAAGGACGTGATCCGAAACCGCATCCACGTCAGCCCGGGCTTCGGTGAAGAGATTGTCGGCGAATTCGAGCGCTATCCGCGGAGTTTCACCGGTTCTTCTCCGGTCCTTACTCCCCGCCAGCGCGAAATCCTTCAACTCGTGGCGGAGGGATGCACGGCTAAGCAGATCGCCGGCATCCTGAACGTTTCCATCCAAACGGTGGCGTTCCATAAACATCAGATCATGGAGAGACTTGGCATCCGCACGATTGCGGAGCTGACAAAGTATGCGATTCAGGAAGGATTGGTGGCGACATGAGGGCCTCGCAAGCGCCCAACATGAGAGGCAAACGGGTCCGAATTGTGGTAGCCGACGACGACCTGGGCGTACTGGAAATGGCAAACCAACTGCTTCAGCCGGAATTCGAGGTGGTGGAAATGGTTTCCAACGGGCGCGCATTAGTAGCCGCGGCTGTTCGGCTGCGTCCGGACGTAGTTGTGGCGGATATTTCCATGCCGGTCTTGAGCGGAATTGAGGCGCTGCGGCAGATTCGCAGCCGAATGCCCGAGATCAAATTCGTTTTTTTCACCATGCACGACGCGGCCGAGTACCGAAAAGAAGCGCACAAGGCCGGCGCCGCGGGCTACGTGCTCAAATCATCAGCCCGCGAGGATCTGAACCAGACGATCCGAGGCGCCGTGGAGGGTCCTGGATAGACCCGCACGATGGCATGAAGGACCGGCTCCGGACACGCCCGGCGCCTAATCCCCAAACGAGGCGACTTCTTCCTTCTGCTCAAGCTGTTCCGCCTTGGGGGCCGGCGCGATGCCGGAAAGCTGCACAAGCTCGGGCTGCGGTTCCTCTTTCAGCACGTGCTGGCGGTAGAGCCTCATCATGCGGGCGTTCTCGGCTTCGCTGAGTTTGGCGTCCCGCGCGCGCTTTTTCTCTTCGCGCGCGGTCTTGGCGATGCCCAAAACATCCAAGTCATGCTGCCGCTCTCGATTTACGTCTTCGGCGCGCAGCACCAAGGAGTGCTCCGCCGAAGGCAGATTCACTTTCTTGCCGCCGGCGATGATTTCGTGCCGGCCGTGTTCCTCATACCACTTGGTGAGCGTCGCGGTCATGTGCATCTTTTCGACGATGTTGCGCCAGCCCACGCCGGTGTTATAAGCGCAGAAGGAGATCTCGCCTTCCTGCGTGGCGTAGGGGATGATGCACTGCTCGGTGCGGCGGAAATCGTAGTTAAACAGATCCTGGAACCACATGCCGGCTACGAAGAGAAAATTCCAGCGGTCGGCGCGGCGCTGTTGGATATCAGCCATGGTCCGGTCGCCGGTGACTTTCCCATAACCTCCGGACTGCGATTTCCGGGTCATCCCGAAGCACTTGTCGAACTTGGCGATCAGGTCCGTGAGCTTGAAATGCGTGGGCGCGGCGTAAGGATTGTAGTTGCGCAGCAGCGCCAGGGAAACGCCCAGCACCGAAAGCGTCCTGCCGCGGGCCGCATCGTTGATCTTGGCGACGTCTTTGGCCAATTGATCCGCGTTCAGAAAGGCCGTCACCGGGACGTATTCCTTCGTTTCTTTGTCGCACATCACCGCCATGCCCACTCCGCAGTTGGGATGGCAGCCGCAAGAAAGCTGGCCCCATTGGGCCTCCGGACCGTGGACCAGGTCGGCGAAATCGGAAAAAGTGCTCATGAAGGAAATGGGGAACCAGTCGCGGGTTGGCTCCCCAAGTCCCGTCTGAGCCTTGACGTCGTGGGCAAGATGCGAGAGAGTGTAGCGCTGGGCCTTCCTGCGTTCGTCCGTAACTTCCTCGTCGCGGCCCGTAAAAGAAACCGGCTGGAAGCTGAGGAACGGAATCTTCTTGGGATTGTCGAGCGCAAAACGCACTACTGCGCCCACCTGCTCGTTATTGATGCCATTGACCAGCGTAATTACCGGAACAATGTCCACGCCGGCGTTGTAAAGATTTTCAATGGCGCGGAGCTTTACGTCGAACAGGTTGCCGACCGCGCGGTGCGAGTTGGCTTCGTTGCCGATTCCGTCAAACTGCAAGTAAGCGTAGCGCAGGCCAGCCTCGGCGGCTTCTTTGCAGAAATCCGGCCGCTTGGCGAATTCGATCCCGTTGGTGGCCGCCTGCACGCTCTGGTAGCCCAGTTCGCGGCAGTAGCGAATGGCGCGAATGAAGTGGGGCGAAAGCGTCGGCTCCCCCCCCGAAAACTGGACGGAAAGCTGGCGGCGGGGCTTGATCGAGACCGCGTTATCCAGCAGCGTCTTAATCTCTTCCCAACTCAACTCGTGCACGAATCCGACCTGATTGGCGTCCATGAAGCACGGATCGCACATCATGTTACAGCGGTTAGTCAGATCGATGGTTAGGACCGATCCTCGCCCGTGAGTAATGGTGGAAGAGCCGTGATTGTGCAGAGTCTCGTCGTTGTGCGCGCGAATGTCGCGGCCGGGGAACACCTCTTCAAGGTGCCTCGAAAAATCCGGATCGATCGACATGACGTCCTCGAAACGCCCGTGAATGGGGCATTCTTTGACCATCAGGATCTTTCCGTCGCGCTCGATGATATTGGCCTTGATCTCGCCAACTCTTTGGTTTTTCAGGATTTCGACCGGTAGTTTGCCGTCCAGAATCTGCTTGCGCACTTCAGGCACGCACCTGGGGCAAAGCGAATCGGTCTCGCGCGGCCAGCCCAACTTCGGCTTCTGTTTTTCCCAACTCTTTAGCAAAGGCTTGTCGGACCAGGCGGGAGTGAAAGAAGGGTTAGGCCGAATCGAGTTCAGTTTGTCGAAAACAAACCAGGCCGCGTTCGCGGCCACTGCGACGGCCTTTTCGACATGTTTCACCGGATTTTTCAAATGCGATCTCCGTGGTTTAAATTGCCCAATTTCAGCAGATACAGTATAGCCGCCAGAGGGCGCGCCGCCTAGACGAATGAATTAAAATGCCATTAGCCGCATCGGACGGAGTCAAGGGTGCGCCGAACGGCTGGCTGGGAAATCGTTGAACGGGCGCGAGATACTTCGCATTTCGATACAACCGGATCAGCATGATCGCTTCCGTCCGCGCCGATCCCGTAATCCAACAGTTTCTACGTTGCGTTGCGGCTTTCCGGCAGCGCCTGGACACAGGGTCGTCTTCGCTCTCGTGCGCGGGCAGATCTTCACCTTGGGTACGACAGCCAGTTCAAGGTGCACCGCGGACCAATCCTCGTCTATCGCCACCATCCGGACCGGCTCAAAACCCTCGCGGCCCAACGCCTTCCAACCGTTGTCCGGATTGATCTGTGATTTGTACTTTTTCGAGCTTCCCTTCGGATAGGCGAACCAGATAATCGCGTCACCTTCGGTCTTTCGGGCAATCGCTGGAGCCAGAGCGTCCACTTGCGCCTGCGTCGTCACGAACGCCAGCGAAAACGTCACGCCTTTCGCTTTCTTCAGATTCCGAACGATGTCGATATCCTTCAATGCCGCGAGCTCACCCTCGAAGCTGGCCGGTGAGTCGAGCACAAGAATCTACCGATGGCCTTTGAGATTGAGCTTCGCGAATGCTCCTGGCATCTAATTCACTTTGAGCTTAGTACGAGGCAATTGCCGTCAACATCCTTAAAAATTGACGTCGTACCATACGGCATCCGCTTCGGCTCCAAAACGAACTCGACGCCCTTTGCCTTAAGCTCGCTCGCCGTGGCTTCCACGTCGTCGCTCCACAGAGTAACGTTCAGTTGCCCTCCGGGCGGGAGCTTATCGCCAAATTGAAAAAGCACGATGCGCGTATCGGCGCCCGGAATGCCGAGTTCCAGCCATCGCTGCTTTTCGTTGAAAGGCTGGTCAGTGAGCAGCCGGAATCCCAGCACCTCGGTGTAGAAGGCGAGAGCCCGGTCCTGATCGGTCACGGGGATGCCGACAAACTTGACGCCTCGGATCATGTACGCTCCTGACTAGCCGTCTCAAACGGCTGGAAAGCGCCTTGCGGCAGAACTTCATCGATTATGAACAACCGTGCCCGCATCCGCAAGCGAATATAATAATAAGTACTATAGTTTTATGTACCACATCGAACTGGACGACTACGTCGTAGATGTGCTGCTCCCGGATCTCGTCGGCCATGATCGGTCCCCGGCGGCATTTTTGGTGTACTTAATTCTCTGGGCGCGCCTGTTCCGTTCGGAAGCCCGTACAACCCAGGTTAGTCTGCAAGATCTGGCCGCTGACACGGGTCTGTCCAAGTCCGCGGTTCAAGCGGCCATTCGCCTCCTCCGGAGGCGCTCCCTTATCAGGGTTGCCAAAACTTCTCCCACGGCGATCCCGCAATATGAGCTAATTCGCCACTGGGTCAGGCGGCGAGCGAAAAGATCATGAGTCGCCCTGTTAGCGCTGCGTCACGCCTAAGCGGGCTTCAGCGCCACCACCGCCACTGGAGGCAGCGTCAGGGTCATGCTGGCTGGACGTCCATCGCTTGCGGTTTCCTCGGCCATTACCGAGCCGCCGTTGCCCATGTTGGAGCCGCCGAACATCTCCGCGTCGCTGTTCAGCATTTCAAGATACCGCCAGCGGTGGGAACGCCGATACGATAATCCAGCCGGGGCACAGGCCGCCCACGGAGATCCGTTTAATGGAGCTCGGGGTGGCCGTCCCACCACGCCTGCCAATATGAGGCGAGGCCAGATTGCTCGCTCGCGGATCCTGGGCGGAAGCCGAAGTGGGCAAGAGTGTCCGGCGTGCCGTAAGGGCCACTCGCGCTGCACTGGAGATACGCCATGCTCACCACGTTAGCCGGAGTCTGCATCGGGCAGGAGTTGGCGAACGCCGAAATCCCGTAGATTGCGCGTTCCTGCTCTCCGGTGTCGGAACTCGTTAGAAGAGACGCAAGAAACGGAAGCGTCTCTTTGGAATGAATCGCAGCGAGAGCCCTTACGGCGGCTGCGCGGATGTCGCCAGGTGGCTGGGCGGCCGCAAAGGAGCGAAGCTGTATAACCGACGCCGGGGTGCTATCCCGCCACCCATCCCTCAACGCGGAGACCACAAGGGATGATTCTTTCGCGCCGCTAATTATCGGCCAGAGCGATGCCAGCCGCAGCGCCGACCCCGGAACAGCGCGACCCAGGGATCCCGCCAACCCCGCGGCAGCGTACGTGGCGTTCGTAGATCCGAGGTATGAGGCAAGCACTGAGCGCACCGCCGGCGTATCCGCCACGTCCATCGCCGCCAACAGGGTAGCTACGTCCGCGTCGGGCGAACCGGAGGGAGCGGCCTGAATTCCCGCGGCTACCTCGCAAACCAGCGCATCGGACATGCTCGTTGCCGGTGGGTATGCAAATGGCCCGCTGGGCGCCACTTGCATCGCGGGAAGAAACAGGCCATATACAGACCCGCGCATGCTTGGCCGCGACTCCAGTACATCCCAGGCGGTCGACGAGGAAGCTTTAAGGAACCACAGACCGGAGAGCACGGTCGTGACCGTTACCGTCGGCGGCGCAAGAATCACGTGGCGCACCCAAGGATGCGTCACACTGGCCCTAGTCCCACTAACGTTGCCTTTGAGCACCCGAGCTATTTGTATGGAGAAGGAAACCTCGGTTGGGCCTTCAACGCGAACCGGAACGGAGCCAACCACGACCGCGTCGGCCAGCGAGGAAAAGTAGTCCACGCCCGCCGCGTGGGCTGCGTTCTCTGCAACGGGTACGCAGGCTAAAACCATAACCACAATGCTGTAGCGTCTCATACGACTTCAATACCTAGAAATTGGAGGTTCGTTACGGTGTAGTTAACGGTGACCTGCCACCCTTGCGTTTCAGGATAATAGAAACACCCAACAGAACTGGGCGAACCGCCACTCTGCACCCACGGCGTATTGATGTAGACAGGAAAAGGGGCGGAAGAAACCCCATCGACCACGGCTGTTACGTGAATGTCGTAGTTTGTTCCAGGGCTGCTGTGTCCGAGCGCCGTCAGCAAGACGAGGTTCCCGCCCTGCGGCGTGATCTGGACCTTTGAAGGGCTGTCTGTAATCCACTGGACTGAAGGGTTGGGGTCTGTTGTGTTCGGCTGCAGGTAAAGCACCGACTGAGTGTAATAGTATGCTCCGTCGTTGCAGCAGCCAGGGGTGATCCCGCCGAGGTACCAAAACGCCACCGCCGCAGCTCCATTGGGTCCAGTGACCACCGGTACGCCTTGGGCAAGCGCCAACCTGACAGACAAGACTCCAGCCATCAACCACAACCTTCCGACACGACATCGCATGTCCAAATCCCCCCTTACTCTCAAACTCGCCTTGCCAAGCCAGCGCGGCCGCAGCCGCGTCTGTGCCGGAAAAGTGCAGCGCTTTGTCCAGGCTGACCCAAGGAAAGAATACACACACACAGAGTCAAGGGGTAAGTGCGAAACTTTTCAAACAATTCGAAATGAAAGCAGGGAATCGGAGAAATTCATCTGCGAGAACCGTCACTCCTTGCTATATTAAACGTAATCACTTCCTGTCGTACCTCAACAGCTTGAAAACGGCCCGGAGTCACACGGTCACGTTTGCTCGCGCACCAGCGCGCGAAGCAGTCTAAAGCGCCCTTCGAGAAGCCCAGGAATTTGAAGCCAAAACCGAGCGATACCTGCACCTCCGCCCGACGCTTAAGCAGGCTTCAGCGCCAGCACCGCCAGCGGCGGCAGCGTCAACACCACGCTTGCGGGCCGGCCGTGGCTGGCGGACTCTTCGGCCATCACGAAGCCCCCGTTGCCTATGTTGGAGCCGCCGAACATCTCCGCGTCGCTGTTGAGGATTTCCCAATATCGCCCGGCCTTGGGGACGCCAAGGCGATAGTCCCGCCGCGGCATAGGCGTGAAATTGCAAACGAATACGATGAAATCGTCGCGATTCTGGGCGTACCGCACGAAAGAAATAATGCTGGACTCGACGTCGTGAAAATCGATCCATTCAAACCCGCGAAAATCATCGTCGATTTGATACAGCGCCGGTTCGCGGCGGTAGAGAGCATTGAGCTCCCGTACATACACCTGAAGCTGCCGGTGGCAGGCAAAATTCAGGAGCCGCCAGGGCAGAGATTCGTTGTGATTCCACTCCCAGGTCTGTCCGAACTCCACTCCCATAAACATCAGTTTTTTGCCAGGATGGCCGAACATATAGCCCAAAAATGCGCGAGTGTTGGCGAAGCGCCGCCATTCGTCGCCGGGCATCTTGGAAAGGAGATGCCGCTTTCCATGCACCACCTCGTCGTGTGAAACGGGAAGCAGGAAATTTTCCGTAAAGGCGTACAGCAGGCTGAACGTGATGTCGTTCTGATGATATTTGCGGAACACAGGATCGGTGGAAAAATAGCCGAACATATCGTGCATCCAGCCCATGTTCCATTTGAAAGTGAAGCCCAGGCCTCCTGAATAGACGGGCCGCGAAACGCCCGTCCAAGCCGTGGACTCCTCCGCGATCGTCATCGCGCCGGGGACCTGGTGCGCCAATTCGTTAAAGCGCTTCAAAAATTCGATCGCTTCCAGATTTTCGCGTCCGCCATAGCGATTGGGAATCCAGTCGCCTTCATGCCGCGCGTAATCCAGATAGAGCATGGACGCGACGGCGTCTACGCGCAATCCGTCGATGTGAAATTCCTTCAGCCAGTAGAGCGCGTTGGAAAGAAGAAACGTTTTGACCTCGTTGCGGCCGTAATTGAACGCCATGGTGCCCCACTCGCGGTGTTCGCCCTGGCGCGGATCGGCATGTTCGTAGAGAGCCGTGCCGTCGAAGCGATACAGCGCGTGCGGGTCGCGCGGGAAATGGCCTGGCACCCAATCGAGCACGACGCCGACGCCGGCCTGATGACAGCGGTCCACGAAATACCGGAAATCGTCGGGCGTTCCGAAGCGCGAGGTCGGCGCGAAGTAACCGGTCACCTGGTACCCCCAGGAACCCGAAAAGGGATGCTCCATTACCGGAAGCAATTCCAGATGGGTGTAATGCATCCGCTTCGCATATTCCACCAGCTTGTCGGCCAGCTCGCGATAGGAAAGCAATTGCTGGAACGGGCCGCGCAGCCAGGATTCCAGATGCACCTCGTACATCGAGACCGGCTCGCGAAGAACGTTGCGCCTTGCGCGGGCTTCCATCCATTCGCCGTCGCCCCAGACATAATTGCCCAAACGCCACACCACGGAGGCGCTTTTGGGCGGCACTTCCGCGAAAAATCCGTACGGATCGCACTTGTCCTGTTCCCAGCCCTCGCGGGCAAGGACGGAATATTTGTAGCAGGCGCCCGGGCCAATTTCTGGCAAAAAAATCTCCCAAACGCCGCCATCCCGCAGGCGCATGGGATGGCGGGTTCGGTCCCATTGGTTAAAATCGCCCGTCACGCTGACCACCTCGGCGTTCGGCGCCCACACGCCGAATCGAACTCCCTCCACCCCTTCGCAGGAGGCGGGGTGCGCCCCCAAGGTGCGATAGCTTTCGTAATTCGTGCCTTCGCCATGCAGGTAAAGCTCAAAGGCAGTCAGCATGGGAGGGAAGCGGTAGGGATCCTCCATCTGGCGCACTTCTCCGGAATAAAGCGTGATGCGGAAACGGTACGCGCCCGGAGCCGTGGGCCGCTCCGCCGTAAAAAACCCCAAGGCCCCTTCCGCCGGCGCCATGGCCTGGGCGCATCCCTCCGTCACTAGCTCGACATGCCGAGCCTGCGGCAGCCACGCGCGAACAACCCAACCGGAGCCGCACGGATGCGGTCCTAGAAAAGAGAAAGGATCGCGATGACGTCCTTCCGCGATCGCTCGAATAGCGGCTTCGCTCACGCCGCTATTATGGCAAGAGCGCATAGGACCTCGCCCAAAAATGGAGTTGGCCGAACTGCACGTTCATCTGGAGGGATCGATTGAACCCGAGACTTTGCGCGAAATCGATCCGTCACTGACGGGGGATGAGATCGCCTCCCATACCGCCTACTCGGATTTCGCCGGCTTTATCTCCAGCTACGTTTGGGTGAATCGCAAGCTGCTGACGCCCGCGCACTACGCCATCGCCGCCCGGCGGCTGTTTGAAAGGCTCGCGGCGCAGCAAGTGCGGTACGCCGAGGTGACGCTATCGGCGGGCGTCATTCTCTGGAAGGGACAGAGTCTTGCGGCCGCCTTCCAGGCTGTGGCTGCCGAAGCCGGGCGCGCTCCCCTGACGGTCCGCTGGATTCTGGATGCGACGCGGCAATGGGGAGCGGAGGCCGCGCGGCCCGTCTTCGAATTCGCCGCAGAGCGGCAAAGCGACGGGGTCGTCGCCATCGGGCTCGGCGGATTCGAACAACAGGGACCGGCCAAGTGGTTCCGCGAACTCTATGCGCAGGCGCGCGACCGCGGTCTGCGGCTTACCTGCCACGCCGGCGAAACGAGCGGTCCGGAAAGCATTTGGGACGCGCTCGAAATTGGCGCCGAGCGCATCGGCCACGGCATCGGCGCGGCGCAAGATCCGCGTCTGATGGAATACTTGCGCCAGCGTCAAATCCCCTTGGAAGTGTGCATCACCAGCAATCTGCGAACGGGCGCGGTGAGTTCGCTGGAGCTTCATCCCGTAAGGAAGTTGTTCGATGCGGGAGTGCCGGTGATCCTCAACACGGACGACCCCGCTTTGTTCGGCTGCTCTCTCAAAAGCGAATATGATCTGGCCGCCCGGCAATTCGGTCTGCCCGTTGACGAGCTCGCGGCGAACGCCTTCCGCTACGCCTTTTCGCGTTAAAACGCCCCGCCTTCCAGAGCGGCCGTCAAATGCATTCGGTCCGCTTCAGAAAGCCCCGAATTTCTTCGAATATCCTCGCGCTTGGCCAGCTTTCTGCGATAGCGCCCAAAGTATTCCGGGATGTCGCCGCCGTACTGGAAGCTGTACATGATGTCGTCGAATTGATCGGTATGGCGCAAGCCCAACGCGTGGCCGGATTCATGCAGGCAAGTGAGATAGACAATCGTGTCGCGCAGCAACGCGTCGGTCACGTCGCGCGTGGAGTTCACCACGAAAATCTGCGCGCCACGGCGGCCGTTCACCTGCATCGGGGCCGTCTCGCCGTACAAGCCGCCTTGCGGCGAAGCCCAGACCACCCTGATCAAAGCTTGCCGGCGGTCGTTGGTCTCGACGAAATGCAACCGGCCGTTGGACGCCGCCTGCCAGGCTTGCAAAGCCCATCGCGCCAGATCGAGATCGCCAGGCTGGCAGCCCGTCTTCGGATCGTCGCAGGGAGCCACCCAGAAAAGCGTGTCGCGCTTGGAATCGGCCGCCCGGCACGCACCCGCCCATAAAAATACGCCCGCGAGAACCCCCGCTAGCGCGACGAGCCGGCAGCCGCCTCTAATTCGCCGTCTTCGCATCGGACAAACTCTGCACCACCGATCTTAGCTGGGATTCCAGCTCCGCGACGCGGCGGGCCAGTTCGTCGATCGCCTGCCCTTGCGGATCCGGAAGGCGGCCGTGCTCCAAGACATCGTTGGAGAGGCCCGCATGCGTTCCCCGGACGACGCGCCCCGGCACGCCTACAACCGTCGCATGGGCCGGGACCGGACGAACCACCACCGACCCGGCGCCCACTTTAACGTAGTCGCCGATCTGAATATTGCCGAGGATGCTCGCGCCCGTGCCGATCACCACGCCGTTTCCGATGGTGGGATGGCGCTTGCCGGACGCTTTCCCAGCGCCTCCGAGCGTTACGCCTTGATAGAGCAGCACGTCGTCGCCGATTTCCGCCGTCTCGCCGATCACCACCCCCATGCCGTGGTCGATGAACAGACGCCGGCCGATCCGGGCGCCGGGATGAATCTCGATTCCCGTCAGGCTTCGCGAGAATTGGCTCAGCATCCGGGCCAGCGTGAACCATCCCGCACGGTATAGGCGATGCGCCGCGCGGTGCAGCAGCACCGCGTGGAGGCCGGGATAGCACAGCAGGATCTCCAGCGTCCCGCGCGCGGCGGGATCGCGCTCGAATACGGTTTGAATCTGCTCGCGGATCGCGCGGAACATCGCTTCCCTCGTGCGCCGGCCCGGCGCCGGCCTCTACACCACATTGTCCATCGCCAGAAATTCCTGAATGTGCGGATGCGAGGATTTCTCAAGATCCTTCACCGACCCGAAATAGATGGCCTTGCTCTCATGCAGGACCACGACGGTATCGGCCACCCGCCTCATCAAATCCAGGTCGTGCGTGACGACGACGCCTGTGAGCCGAAGCTGGTTCTTAAGGCGCAGCAGCAAATTGGCGATGTGGTCTCCCATGATCGGATCCACCATGGTGGTCGGCTCGTCGTAGAGGATGCACTCAGGTTGCGCCGCGAGCGCGCGGGCGATCGCCACCGCGCGCTTATGGCCTGTCGAAAGGTCGTTCGGATAGGCGTCCCGGTATTCCGAAAGGTCCACGATTTTCAACAGCCCTTCCACCACATCTTCTTTGTTTGTTTCGTCGTAGTCGTCGCGCAGTTCCAGGGAAAACAGGATGTTCTCACGCACGGTCAGCGAATCGAATAGCGCTCCCGATTGAAAGACCATGGTGACCTTTTTTCGGATCCGGCGCAGCACGGATTCCGGCGCGTTCGTGATGTCCGTGTACGCCACGTAAACCCGGCCTTCATCCGGCGCGATGAATCCCATAATGTGGCCCAGGGTGACGGATTTGCCTACTCCGCTTCGTCCGATAATGGCCAGCGTGTGGCCCGCATCGACGTAAAAGCTGACATCGGCTAAAACAGGCGCGTCAAACGTCTTATAAACGTGCGCGAATTCTATGTAATGGGACGAACTGTCGCGCTCCGGGCTCAAGCGATCTCCTTGCGCCACTCTTCTGGCGTGTTGAGATTCCGCAAGGCCGAAGCATCCGCCACCGGCCACAATTCAGGGTCCTGTCCCAGCAGGAAGTCCTTCATTTTAAGCCGCATATCCCTCAGCGCGGACTCTAGCGCCGGGAGCAGACGGCGATGATAAACCGCGCACAAAGGCTCTATTCCGCCCGGTCCTTGACAAACCACGCAGTTTTGCCGCGACCGCCCGGCGGCCTCTGCCAGAGCGCGCAAAAGATCCGGCGTAACGCCCGGCATGTCGCAGGCGACGACCAGATTCCAATCGGCTGGGGAATGAACCAGCGCCGTATAGATTCCGCCCATGGGGCCGCAACCGTTAAGCTCGTCGGCAATAACCGAGCGGCCAAGAAAGCCATATCTGTTCGGGTCTCCGATCAGCGTGACGTTGCCGACGGCCCGCCAGACGCACTCCGCGATCTGTTCCGCGATGGTCCGCGACCCGGCAGGCAGGAGCGCTTTATCCCGTCCCATCCGGCTGCTTCGTCCTCCCACCAGCACAAATCCGGCGGCGCGGCTTGCCGCGGAGCGGTTTCCGCCCTCCATGAGAAGATATTAACAATTGCTCAGGCAAGAGGTCCCTGTTGACAAACAAAAGGGTGTATATTTGTTTCATACTTGCGTTTATGATTTTGGCCGCCTCCCCCCTAAGCGCCGCCAATGGCGGCGCGTCCGTAGGCGCATGGCCCGCCAATGGCGGCGCGTCCGTAGGCGCATGGCCCGCCAATGGCGGCGCATCTGCAGGCGCATGGCCCGCCCGCGGCGGCGCGTCCGTAGCGGCTCCGCCGGCAACCGGCGGCGGGGGCGCCGCGCCCGAGAGCAAAACCTTTGTGGTGCGCGTTGACCGGAGTTCCGGAAGGCTTGTCCGCCGCGAACTGGCCCAAACGCCTCCGCCCAAAGCGCCGGTCAAAGCTGTCCCGCCCGCGATAGCCCGCCTGGTGGACGAAAGTTCTCGCGCTCACGGAATCGATCCGCGCCTGGTTCATTCGGTGATTCAGGTGGAAAGCAACTATAATCCCTCGGCCGTTTCCCCCAAAGGGGCCGAGGGTCTCATGCAGCTTGCGCCCGCCACTGCCCGCATGCTCGGCGTGAGCAATAGCTTCGACCCCGGCGAAAATATCGAAGCGGGCGTAAGATATTTAAAGTATTTGCAGAATCTTTATAAAGATGATCGCCTCGCCTTAGCGGCGTATAATGCGGGACCCGGCGCGGTGGAAAAGTATAAAACCATTCCTCCCTATTCCGAGACTCGCAAATACGTGGAAAAGGTTGGGCAGAAATACGAGGCGGCGAAAGTGGCCACGCCGGCGGATCCGGCGGCCAAGGCGCCGGGAGCCGCAAGCATCGATCCCGCCGCGGACGAGGAGAAGTATTCACGTGTCGAGCGGTTCATCGACAAAGATGGCAGATTGCACCTCGAAGCCGCGCCGTAAAGGGGCGCGTCTGCTCCAGCGGACTTTCGCATGGATGGCGGCGGCCTCGGTTTGCTCCGCCGCCGCCGCTCCCACCGGCAGGGTGAAGGAGATCCGCTTCTGGTCTTTAGGCGACGTAACGCGGGTGGCCATTGAAGTATCCGCCCGCTTCAAATACCGCTATGATCGCCTAGCCGATCCCGACCGGATTTTCTTCGATATCCAAGGCGTGCGTCCGCAGATGGCGGACCGAAAGATCTTCGTCATTCCCGTGGGCGATTCCTTGCTCAAGCAGATCCGCGTGGCCGAAACCCAGCCCGGCGTGACGCGAATTGTGCTCGATGTGGAAGACCGCGACCCACCGGTCCAGTTTACTGCGTCCCAACTCTCGGGGCCAGAGCGGCTGATTGTGGAGCTTAGGCGCAAGGATTCTCCCGCCACGGCGCCCACGCCCGCCGTCACCGGAAGCGCGGCTTTTACAGATTCCGCGCCCGAGGCGAAACCCACGCTGCGCAAGTTTCAGCCCCCACTGTCGGCATCCCTGCTTAGCGAGAAACCGCCAGTGCTTTCGCCGCCTCCGCCGGCGGCGGCCGCGCCCGTCCGCGCCCCTTTGTCGGCCGGCGCTCTCCGCATGAATCTTCCGCCCTTTCCCGCCTCGCTCGAAACCAAACCTCCCGCGCCGCCCAAGCCCTCGTCCCTATCTTCTCAGGCTCTGCCGGCGAAACGTAATGCGAATGGCGAGGAATCTTTAACTCGCGTGCTTGGTCTGAAGCTCGGCCGGGTGGTAATCGATCCCGGTCACGGCGGACACGACGAAGGAACCCACGGCCCCACCGGCCTCACGGAAAAAGAAGTGGTTCTCGACATCGCCAAGCGTCTGGGCGCGCTGCTGGAGCAAAACCTCGGCACCGAAGTCGTCTTTACTCGCGAGGACGACACCTTCATCCCACTCGAAGAACGCACCCGCATCGCCAATGAGCATAAGGCGGATCTGTTCCTTTCCATTCACGCCAACTCCTCGCCGGTCCGAAGCGTTTCGGGAGTGGAATCGTATTATTTGAATTTCACCACCTCCAAAACCGCGCTGGAGGTGGCCACGCGCGAAAACGCCACCGCGCAAAGCTCGATCTTCGATTTGCAGCAGGTCCTTCAGAAAATCGCGGTGAAGGATAAAATCGACGAGTCCAGGGAATTCGCGGCGCGCATTCAGAACGCGCTGTTTGCCATCTCGGCCAAAACCAACTCCGCCGCCCGGGACCGGGGCGTCAAGAAGGCCCCATTCGTCGTCCTTATCGGAGCGTCCATGCCCAGCGTGCTGGCCGAAATCGGGTTTCTCACGAATTCCAACGACGAAGCTCTGCTGCGGAACCCCGCCCACCGTCAGAAGATCGCGGAAGCGCTCTATAAAGGCATTGCCTCTTACGCGGACACGCTGAGCCACTTCACGGTCGCGCAACGGGAATAAATAGTCGCCAAGCGAGCTCGCCGAGGTTTCTTTACGGGGAATCAAGCCTCCTGCAACTGCTCCAGCCGCTGCCCGCTTTCCCGCTCCACGCTGGCGTGCAGGCTGTTGCCGTGCGCATCCATCGTTACGATCGCCACGAAATCGCGCACGTTTAAATGCCACATGGCTTCGGGAATGCCGAACTCGAGAAGATGCACGCCCCGCACGCTTTCGACCCTGCGCGCATAATATTGTGCGGCCCCGCCCACGGCGTTGAGATAAACCGCGCCGCACTCCTTCATCGCCGCCAGGGTCTTCGCCCCCATGCCTCCCTTGCCGATCACGGCGCGCACGCCGTAACTGCGGATAATGTGCGCCTGGTAAGGCTCTTCCCGGCTGCTGGTGGTGGGACCGGCGGCCTTCACCAACCAAGTCTCGCCCTTCTTCAGCATCACCGGGCCGCAGTGGTATAGCACGGAACCTCGCAGGTCGACGGGCGGCGGATTCTTCATCAGATAGGCGTGAACCGCGTCGCGGCCGGTGAACACCTCTCCGCTGACGATGACCAGGTCGCCGGCTTTCAACGACCTCGCGTGCTCCTCGCTCAAAGGACCGCGCAGCGCCACCTCGCGCCCGGTAAGCGGAAACCCTTCGCCTCGGGCCATCTTCTCCACCTGTCGGGCCGGGTCGCGATAGAGCCACTGAGTAATGGCGCCCGTTTGCGCGTCCAGCCGCACCCCCAAGCGGCGGAAAGCCCAACACTCGTACGCCACCGAGACGAAGAAGCTCGCCGGCAGCCGGTTGACGGCCGCGATCTTACAGCCGATCAGGGAAATCTTGCCGCCAAAGCCCATCGCGCCGATGCCCAAGCGATTGGCCTCCTTCACAATTTCCGCCTCCAGTTTCGCCAATTCGGGAACCGGGTTGGCGTCATCGAGAGTGCGCAACAACTGGTGCTTCGCCAGCAGGTAGCCGTGTGCGCGGTCGCTGCCGATGCAAACCCCCACCGCGCCCGGAGCGCAGCCTTGCCCCTGCGCTTGCCAGACGGCGTGCAGGACGCATTTTCGAACGCCCTCCAGGTCGCGCCCGGCCTTGCCCAGGTGATCCAGTTCGCAGGGCAGGGCATACTGGGCGTTCTTATTCTCGCAGCCGCCGCCTTTGAGGATCAGCTTGACCTCTATCTCGTCGCTTTCCCACTGCTCGAAATGAACGATGGGGGTTTCGGCGCCGATATTGTCGCCCGAATTTTCGCCGGTCAGGGAATCGACGGAATTGGGCCGCAACTTGCCTCTCCGCGTCGCTTCGGCCACGGCGTTTCGTATCGCTTTGCGGATTTCGATTTGATTCACGCCTACCGGAGTGTGCACGTCGAACGTCGGCATACCGGTGTCCTGGCAAATGGGGCCTTCATCCTGCTGGGCCATATCGATGTTAGCCGCGATAATGCCGAGAGCTTGCGCCGCCTGCGTCCCCGGCGCTTCGTTTTCAATCGCCCATCCCATCGCCGCGCGCACGTCCGGCGGGAGATTGGTGGCGGTCTGCGTAATGAGTTGGATGAGGCTTTCTTCTAGAAAGTGCATGGTAAAGCTCGATTCTAACGCGTAGAGCTTCCGTCGCGAGGACTGCTTTTGAGTGCGCCTCTCTGCGGAAATTGCTAGTTTGGAAAAGGCGCCCGCCACAGAGTTCACTTCCATGCGTGGCGTGTCGCCGCGCTCCCTCCATTAAAGATAACTATCAGAAAATCAATTAGATACAGAGCATACATTGGATTTCGTCCGCCGTCCGGATCCGCTGCGACGCTCCCGCGGGGTAGAATGGGTTGTGGCCATCCACAAAATAAGAGACATTGAGCGCACCAGGCTGCCGAATGGCGTAAGGGTCGTCACCGAGGTTATGCCGCATGTGCGGAGCGTCTCGGTGGGCGTTTGGATTGGCACCGGTTCGCGCGAAGAAGAGCCGCATGAAACCGGCTTATCCCATTTCATTGAGCACATGGTGTTCAAGGGGACCAAAAACCGCACGGCGGAGCAGATCGCGCGTTCCGTGGATTCCATCGGAGGGGGCCTGGACGCCTTTACCTCCAAGGAGCTGGTAAGCTACAACGTCAAGGTGCTCGACGAGCACTTGCCCGAGGCGTTCGACGTCGTCGCGGACCTGGTCCGCAATCCTCTTTTTGAGCCGAAAGACATCGAGAAGGAAAAGGGCGTGATTCTCGAAGAGCTCAAGATGGAAGTCGACAACCCCGAATATCTGTTGCACGAGATTTTCTCCAGCAACTTTTGGAAAGGACACGCTCTGGGGCGTCCGATTCTCGGCACCAAGCAGACCATCCGCTCGTTCAACCGCGATGCGGTGGAGCGCTATTACCGCGAGTTCTACACCCCTTCTAACGTCTTGATCACCGCCGCCGGGAACCTGAAGCACAAACATCTGCTGCGGCTTTCCGAAGACCGTTTCGCCGACTGGAAGCGCAGCCACGTGCGTTCTCCCAAGAAGCCTCCGCGGCCGCACGCGCCGCTCATCTTCCGCAACAAGAATTCGCTCGAGCAGGTGCACGTTTATCTCGGCGTTCCTTCAGTGCCGATGACGCATGAGTCGCGTTTTGCGGCCTATATCTTAAACGCCATTCTGGGGGGCGGCATGAGTTCGCGCCTGTTCCAGAACATTCGGGAAAAGCAGGGGCTCGCCTACGCGGTCTATTCCGAGCTGGCGATGTATCGCGACGCCGGCTGCATGCTGGTATACGCCGGCACTTCGCTGCGCTCCGCAGGCAAGGTGATTGACTCGGTCGTGCGCGAGCTTCGCGAGGTAATGGAACATCCAGTCTCCCCCGAGGAGTTGCGCCGAGCCAAGGATCACATCAAGGGATCTTTTGTGCTCGGGCTGGAATCCACCTCCAGCCGTATGGGCAACCTGGCCCGCCAGGAGTTGTATTTCAAGCGGTTTTTTTCGCTCGACGAGATGCTGGAGCGGATCGAACGCGTGAACGCCGAAGAGGTGCGCAAACTGGCCGAGCAGTTCTTCGACCCGCGGAAGATGGCCGTGACGATGCTAGGACGCCTGGAAGGCTTCCGAGTGCGGCGTCAGGATCTGATTCACTAGTTTCCCCATTGTATTTCCAAAATTCTCCGCAGGGAGTCGGCCGTGTCATCAGCATTCGCGAATCGTAAGCCGCGCTGCATCAACCGCCCCATCTATGGCTCCAGCGGCCCAACGAATGTTTCAGGCGCGGGACACGGCGGCTTCGCCCGTCCAGCGGGCGGAGGCGTGGCGGATGCGGAAGATGGCCTCCTCAATGTTGGCGAGCGAGTTGGCATAGCTGAAACGGAGGAAGCCGGAGCCCTGTTCGCCAAAGCAGGCTCCATCGAGGCAGGCGACGCCAGCTTCGTAGAGCAAATAATCGGCCAGCTCCTTCGATGACATTCCAGTCCCAGCAACGTTGGGAAAGGCGTAGAACGCCCCAGCGGGCAACGAACAGCGAAAGCCTGGAATTTCGTTCAGCCCCTTCACGATGGAGTCGCGGCGCCGGCGGAACTCGGCGACCATGGCGGCCACGCAATCCTGCGGTCCCTGGAGCGCGGCAAGGCCGGCGCGCTGGGTGAAGCTGGCGGTGCAGGAGTTGGAGTTCACCATCAGCTTCACGACCGCCTCGGCGAGCCACACAGGCATGACGCCATAGCCGAGCCTCCAACCGGTCATAGAATAGGTTTTGGAGAATCCGTCCAGGATAATGGTTTTTTCCGCCATTCCTTCGACGCTGGCAATCGAAGAGGGCGGCTGGCCGTACCAGATGCGGGAGTAGATCTCGTCGCTGAGCACCATCACGTCGCGATCCCGCAGCATGGCGCCCAGTTCTTGAAGATCCTGGCTCGACATCACGCCGCCGGTAGGATTGGCGGGCGAGACCAGGATCACCATTTTGGTTCGGTCCGAAAGACGGCGTTTCAGAAGGTCCAGATCGAAGGCGAAGCCGCGGCTTTCGACCAGCGGTATGGGCACGGGCGTGGCGCCCAGAAACCGGACCATCGATTCGTAAATAGGAAAGCCGGGATCGGCGAAAATCACCTCATCGCCTTTTTCCAGCAGCGCGATGAGGCTGAAAAACATGATGGGCTTGCCGCCCGGCACGACGCAGACGTGCTCCGGGCCAACTGAGATTCCACGCGTGAGCGATACTTCGGCGGCGATGGCTTCGCGCAGCTCAGGCAGACCCTGGGTGGGGCCGTATTTGGTCCAGCCTTCCTCGAGCGCGCGCCGGCCTGCCTCGACGATGTGAGCGGGAGTAGGAAAATCGGGCTCGCCGATTTCGAGATGGATCACGCTTTTGCCCTGCTTTTCGAGAGCGCGGGCCTTCACGAGGACCTCGAACGCAGACTCGACGCCGAGGCGGGACATTGGTTGGGAAAGATGCATATGTCTGTAGCGGTCAGCTTTCAGCCGCGGCCAACGGGCGGCGGCTCTACCTAGATGAGGGCCGAAGGACGGCGGCTCCAGGCTTTGCCGTTGTTCTGCGCGATGGCTTCGACATCCTTTACGTACGCGGAAGCTTGGGTGAGGATGTGGTGGAGATCGTTGCCGAGACTGATAAAGGGGAACCCTTTCTCCAAAAATTCGGCGACGCGGTTCGTGCCGAACAAAAACAGTCCCAGGATGACGCCGTTCTTGTTGGCGGCGGCGCGCAGTTTGGCGGTGGCTTCGTTCAGCTCAGGCGAAGTGTACATGTGGGGGAACTCGTACTTTTCATAAAGCCCCATGGACATGCACAGATCGTTTTGTCCGAGGAAGAGAATGTCGACTCCGGGCACGGCGGCAATTTGGTCGATGTTTTTGATGCAGTCGGCGGTTTCCACCTGAAGAGCGACGATCGTGTTTTCGTTAGCGGCGCCGGCATAGCCCAGCAGGCCCTGACGGTTCATGCTGCGCTGCGGAAAGTAGACCGAGCGGGTGCCGGCCGTGGGGTAGCGCGCGCAGCTCACGGCTTGGCGGGCTTCTTCTGCGTTGTTGATATAAGGCACCAGGACGCCGTCGGCGCCCATATCGAGCGACTGCTGAATTCCGGCGCGGTCGTGATAGCCGGCCACCCGCACCAGCGATTTGGCCCCGCCGTGAGAAATGCCTGCGATCATCGCGGACAGCGTTTCATAGCCCATAGGCCCGTGTTGAGTGTCCACCAGCAGCCAGTCGTAGCCGCTGTGGGCGAGCTGCTCGGCCACGGTAGGACTGTGAGAATTCAAAAACAGGCCTATCTTGGGCTTTCCCGCTCGTAATTGCTTCTTAAAATCAGCTCCATTGAGAGCTTCACTCATAGACATTGTTCTCCTGACAGGGGAGAAAAATCTCCCGCGACGAGCCCTGAAGTTTTGGGGGTCTTCAGGAAGAGTATACAACGCGCGCGCGACGCCTTTTTACAAACAATTCTCATCTGGTTGAGAGTCGTCCGCCCTCGGTTATCCGCGAGCACGATCGAGCGGACTGCCTAGTCCTCGTCGTGCTGGGCCGCAAGGCGAGTGATGACGCTCAAATCTTCCAAGGTAGTGATATCGCCGGATACGGAATGGCTGGTGACGATTTCGCGCAAAAGGCGGCGCATGATTTTGCCGCTGCGGGTCTTGGGCAGGGCATCGGAAAAACGGATTTCTTCGGGGCGGGCGAAAGCTCCGATTTCGTGCGCGACCCACTGGCGGAGCTCCTTGCCGAGTTGCTCGTGGCTCCAGTCGCCTTTCTTCAGAGTGACGAAACAGCAAACGGCTTGGCCGGTGATTTGGTGGGGCTTGCCGACCACGGCGGCTTCAGCGACGGCGGGATGCTTCACTAAAGCGCTTTCCACTTCCATCGTGCTGAGGCGATGTCCGCTGACATTCATGACATCGTCGACGCGGCCGAGAATCCAGAAATAGCCGTCCTGGTCGCGGCGTGCGGCGTCGCCGGCGAAGTAGGCGCCGGGAACGCGGCTCCAATATTGCTGCTTGTATCGCTCGGGATCGCCCCAGATATTGCGGATCATGCCGGGCCAGGGGCGACGAATGACCAGGAAGCCTTCTTTTTCCGGTCCGACTTCGTAGCCGTTGGAATCGACGATATCGGCGGAGACGCCCGGCAACGGCAGCGTCGCCGATCCCGGCTTTTGAGGGATGGCGCCGGGCATGGGCGAGATCATCGTGGAGCCGGTTTCGGTTTGCCACCAAGTATCGACGATGGGGCACCGGCCCTTGCCGATGACGCGGTAATACCATTCCCACGCGGCGGGATTGATCGGCTCGCCCACCGATCCGAGCAAACGGAGGCTGGAAAGATCGTGGGCATTGGGCCAATGGTCGCCTTGCCGGAGCAACGCGCGAATCGCGGTAGGCGAAGTGTAAAGAGTGTTCACGCGATATTTCTCCACGATGCGCCACCAACGATCGAACTGAGGGTAATCGGGCGAGCCTTCATAGATCACGGTGGTGGCCCCGGCGGAAAGAGGGCCGTATACGATGTAGGTGTGTCCGGTGACCCAACCGATGTCCGCGGAGCACCAGAAGGTGTCTTCATCGCGCAGATCGAAAATCCACTTCATGCCCGCGGTGGTTTGCGTGAGATAGCCGCCGGTGGTGTGAAGAATTCCTTTGGGTTTTCCGGTGGTGCCGGAAGTATAGAGGACAAATAGCGGATGCTCGCTATCCAGTGGAACGGCGGGGCATTCCTCCGTGGCGGCTTCGTCAAGCTCGTGCCACCAGTAGTCGCGGCCGGCCTGCATGGGAGTTTCCGACCCGGTGCGCCGGCAGACGATGACGTCGCGGACGCTGGGACAGTCCGGCATGGCTTCGTCGACTGCTGATTTGAGCTTGATCTCTTTGCCGCGGCGATAGCCGCCGTCGGCCGTGATCACGAGGCTGGCCCCAAGATCCTGCGTGCGCGCCTTCAGCGCTTCCGCGGAGAATCCGCCGAATACCACGCTGTGAGTGACGCCGAGGCGGGCGCAGGCCAGCATGGCGATGGGAAGCTCCGGGATCATCGGCATGTAGATGATGGCGCGGTCCCCGGCCTGATAGCCGCGGGATTTCAGGATGCTGGCGAAGCGGACCACCAGCCGGTAGAGCTCTTGATAGGTGAGGAAGCGCTGTTCGCCAGGCTCGCCTTCCCAAAGAATGGCCACTTTGTTTTTGCGATGCGTGGCGAGATGACGGTCGAGGCAGTTGTAGGAGGCATTGAGCTTGGCGCCCGCGAACCAGCGGGCAAAGGGCGGGTTCCATTCCAGCACGCGGGACCATTTCTCAAACCAGTGGATCTCGCGCTCCGCGATCTCGCCCCAGAACTCTTCGGGATTCTGCTCGGCGCGGCGGTACAGCTCGAGATATCCTTCCATACCCTGCACGTGGGCTTTACGGACGAACTCGGGCGGCGGAGGGTAGGCGGAAGGATGGGCGGGTTGGCTCATAACGAAAGGGAATTTTAGCAGAGTGTAAAGAGATAGAGGAGATGGGCAATGCCGCGCCCGCGTCGCGCAACTAGCGATCCTCCGCTCGAAAAAACGCAGTGGCTTGGGCCGTTTTTGGGCCAGGCGATCACATCGGGGCGGTTTTCTCGCGGCCGCCCGATGGCGGAAGACGCGCGGCGGACCAGATGCGCTGGAGCTTGGACCAGAGGGCGGGGAGTTTGTCGAGATGGAGGGCGTTGGCGCCGTCGGAAAGGGCGCGCTCGGGAGCTTCGTGCACTTCGAGAAAGACCGCGTCGGCTCCGGCGGCGACGGCGGCGCTGGCGAGAGGCTCGATGAATTGCGGCTCGCCGCCGGAGGCGGAGCCGGCTGCGCCGGGCAGTTGCACGCTGTGCGTCGCATCGAAGACGACGGGCCAGCCGAATCCGCGCATGATGACCAAGCCGCGCATATCCACCACCAGGTTGTTGTAGCCGAAAGAGGAGCCGCGCTCGGTCAGCAGGATTCGATCATTGCCGGTGGAAGCGACCTTGTCGGCGGCATGGCGGATATCTTGCGGCGAGATGAACTGGCCTTTCTTGATGTTCACGGCGCGGCCGGTGCGGCCGGCCGCAATCAGGAGATCGGTTTGGCGGCAGAGAAACGCGGGGATTTGCAGGATATCGGCAGCCTCGGCGGCGATTTCGGCTTGCGCCGGCTCGTGAATGTCGGTGAGGATGGGGATGCCCCGATCCCGGACGGTTTTCAAGATTCGCACGCCCTCTTTTAAGCCCGGTCCCCGGTAGGAATGAACGCTGGAGCGGTTGGCTTTATCGAAGGAAGCTTTGAAGACGAACGGCGCGCCCAATTTGGAAAGCTCGCAGGCGAGGAATTGGACGTGCTCTCCGCTTTCGATGACGCACGGGCCGGCGATAAGAGCCAGCGGGGCGCCGCCGCCGATTTCAAGCGCGGACGTGATGCGCACGGGTGGGTTCTTCGACAGGCAGCGAAAAACGTTCGGTCGCGCCGCTTCTGAGGCCGAGCCGGCACTGAAGCGCGGCGCCGATGAAGGCGCGGAACAAAGGGTGAGGCTCCAGCGGCTTGGATTTGAACTCGGGATGGAACTGGCAGCCCAAATACCAGGGGTGATCGGGCAATTCGCAAATCTCGACGTAAACTCCGTCCGGCGTTTCTCCCGTCAGGCGCAAGCCGTGCTGCTTCAGAATGCCCTCGTACTCACGATTGAACTCGTAGCGATGGCGGTGGCGCTCGCTGATCTCGCTTGCGCCGTATGCCGCTCGGGCGAGGCTGTTTTCGGCCAGCAAGCAGGGATAAGCGCCAAGCCGCATGGTGCCGCCCAGTTCGTCGACTCCTTTTAGCTCGCGCAGTTTGTAAATGACGCGATCCGGCGTGGCGGGGTCGAATTCCGTGGAGTTGGCGTTGGCCAAGCCGCAGACGTTGCGCGCAAATTCGATCACCATGGTCTGCATGCCCAGGCAAATTCCGAAATAGGGAACCTTGCATTCGCGCGCGAAGCGAATGGCGTGCAGCATGCCTTCGACTCCTCGGCGCCCAAAACCGCCGGGAACGAGAATGCCGTCGAAACGCTCCAACTCTTCGATGGCTTCGGGCCACTTGAGCCGCTCGGATTCGATCCACGTGATGTCGACTTTCGCGTCGTGAGCCAGACCGCCGTGGAGCAGCGCTTCTTTCAGGCTCTTGTAGGAATCCTCGTATTCGACGTATTTTCCCACCAGGCCGATCGAAACCTGGCGCGCGGGCCGCTGGAGCCGCTTCACCATTTCACTCCAACGGGCGAGCTTGCGCGAACCGGCTTCCATGTGCAGCAGGCCAAGAGCGATTTCATCCACGCCCTGCTCGGCGAAAACCAAGGGGCATTCGTAAACGCTGGTCACGTCGCTGGCGGTGATGACGGCCTTCACGTCCACGTCGCAGAACAGCGCGATCTTTTCCTTCACCTCCTGGGGCAAAGGCCGCTCGCTGCGGCACAGCAGAATATCGGGCTGGATGCCGATGGCCCGCAGTTCCTTGACGCTGTGCTGCGTGGGCTTGGTTTTGAGCTCTTGCGCGGCGGCGATCCAAGGAACCAGGGTGACGTGGACAAACAGCGTGTTTTCGCGGCCTAGTTCATGGCGCAGTTGGCGGATGGCTTCCAAAAACGGAAGCGATTCGATGTCGCCGACGGTGCCGCCGATCTCCACGATCACGACGTCGACGGCGCTCTGGTCGGCCGCGGTTGACACGCGCCGCACCGCGGCTTTGATCTCATTGGTGACGTGAGGAATCACCTGGACGGTCTTGCCCAAATAATCGCCGCGCCGCTCGCGGGAGATGATCTGCTCGTAGATCCGGCCGCTGGTGAGATTGTTGGCTTGGGTAAGGGGAGCGTGAGTAAAGCGCTCATAGTGGCCCAGGTCGAGATCGGTCTCCGCTCCGTCGTCGGTCACGAAGACCTCGCCGTGTTGGAACGGGCTCATCGTTCCGGGGTCGACGTTCAGATACGGATCGAATTTTTGAAGCGTCACCTTGAGGCCGCGGCTCTCAAGCAAGCAGCCCAGACTTGCCGCGGCGATTCCCTTCCCCAGAGAAGAAACCACTCCGCCCGTAACGAAGATGTATTTGGCCATTGTTCTACGCGCTCACCATGGTTTTTTCAAACAATTGCGATACGGTCTCCAAATCTTCTGGCGTGTCGACGCCGATCGAATCATATTCGGTTTCTCCGACATAAATCTCGAATCCGTTTTCTAGCGCGCGCAGTTGTTCGAGGCGTTCGGCGCGCTCCAACGGCCCTACCGGCAGATCGGGGTAACCGAGCAAAAACTCCCGCCGGTAGACGTACAGTCCGATATGTTTGAAGCGCGCCACCGGTTCTCCCGTCTCGCGAGCGAAGGGGATAGGCGACCGGGAGAAATAAATCGCCCTGCCGCGCGAATCGGTTACGACTTTCACCACATTGGGATCGGAGACGTCGGAGAGGCGTTCAATGCGTCTTTTGAGCGTGGCCATGGGCGCAAGGGGATTGTCGATCAATCCCAAAATGGCGATATCGATGGCGTTGGGATCCAGGGCCGGCTCGTCGGCTTGAATATTGGCGACCAGGCTGGCGTTGGAGGCCGACGCAACTTCCGCCACGCGGTCGGTTCCCGAAGCATGATCGGAACGCGTCATGACAACGCGGGCGGAAAAAGCCTGGGCGGCGGAGCGGATGCGCTCGTCGTCGGTGGCGATGACCAGGCTGGTTAAATACCTTGCCTGGGAGGCCCGTTCCCAGACGTGCTGAAGCATAGTCTTACCGGCGATGGAGGCGAGAGGTTTTCCTGGGAACCTGGAAGAAGCGTACCGGGCGGGGATGACGCCGAGAATCCGGTGCGGCACAATCAATCATAGCACAAGGGTGCAAGTTCAAGATGCGCATCGTTTCTCTTTTGGCTAGCGGGACGGAGATCGTCTGCGCCCTGGGCGCGGGAGATTGGCTGGTGGGCCGGTCGCATGAATGCGACAACCCGGCCTGGGTGCGGCGCCTTCCACAATGCAGCCGGCCGGCCTTCGACGTTTCGGTTTCCAGCGCCGAAATCGACCGCGAAGTGAATCGCCGGCTGCGCTCGGGCGAGGCGCTCTATGAGATTGACTACGATCTGATCCAGTCGCTAAAGCCGGATGTGATCGTGGCGCAATCGCACTGCGAAGTATGCGCGGTGACGCCCGCGGACGTGAACCGGGCCATGAAACAAAACGGAGATGCCCGAATCCAATTTACGACCGTGCCGCTGAGCGCCGCGACGGTGGAAGAGATTTTCTTTAGCATCGAGCAAGTGGGCCGCGCGATCGGACGTCCCGCCTCCGCATTGCTGGGCGAACTGCGGGCGCGTCTAGAAAGCCTTCGCGCGCGAACCGCCGGGTTGCGCCGCCCCACGGTGGCGATTCTCGAGTGGGTCGATCCGGTTTTCGCCATGGGCAATTGGGGGCCGGAGTTGGTGGAAATCGCGGGCGGCGAGCCCGTGCTGGGAAGCCCCGGACGCCATTCCCACGCGATACCCGCCGAACAACTCCGCCAAGCCGATCCGGAGGCGCTGATCGTGGCGCCATGCGGATTTTCTTTGGAACGCGCCGCCGCCGAACAAAGCGTGCTGGAAAAGCTTCCCGGCTGGGGAGAGCTGAAAGCCGTCCGCTCGGGCCGGGTGGCCTTCGCGGACGGCAACCTGTATTTCAACCGCTCCGGCATGACCATTGTCCGGACCGCCGAAATTACCGCCGAAATTCTCCATGGATTGAAGACCGGCGGCGCGACCGAAGGCGTTTCCTGGCGCTGGTATACTGGAGCAAGAGCGCACCCGGGGCCGCGGCGGGCGTTGGTGCGCGGAGCGACGAAAGAGCGGGTGGTATGAAATTTCCACTCACCGGAATAGGCGTATTCGCACTTGTTGCAGCAGCCGTTCTCATCGCCGGAGGAAACGACGACAAAGACAAGCAGGCGCCGCCCAACGGCGGACCGCAGCCCAATGTCTCGATCACGCCTCGCGCAAAGACAGGGACTCCCGAAAACGTCACCGACCGGCGGACCGATATCCGCGTCGATACCGATCTGGTGCTGATCTATGTTTCCGTCACCGACCCGATTGGGCGCTACGTCACCGGCCTGGACAAGGAGAATTTTAAACTGACCGAAGAATACAACGGGAAAAAGGTCGAACAGGACATCACGCAATTTTCAAGCGAGGACGCTCCCATGTCCGTGGGACTGGTGTTCGACACCAGCGGCAGCATGGGTCCCAAACTGGAGCGGTCGCGGCAAGCCGTAGCGCAGTTTTTGAAGACCGCCAATCCGGAGGACGAGTTTTTCCTGGTTGAATTCAACGACCGGCCGGAGCTGGTGGCGCCATTCACCCCGGATATCGAAGAGATTCAAAATCGCTTGCTGTTCACACAGTCCCGCGGCCGGACGGCGCTGCTGGACGGCGTGTACATGGCCATGAACCAGATGAAAAAGGCCAGAAATCCACGCAAAGCGATTTTGATTATTTCCGACGGCGGCGACAATTCCAGCCGGTACACCGAGAGCGAAGTCAAAACGCAGGTGCGGGAGTCAGACGTGCAGATTTACGCCATCGGCATTTTCGAGTCGATGGCGGGGCGCAATCGCACGCCCGAGGAAGCCAGCGGACCGCAACTGCTAAACGAGATCGCCGAGCAGACCGGCGGCCGGTTCTTTTCCGCCGACACGCTGGCCGACCTGCCCGACATTGCGGCCAAAATAGGACTGGAATTGCGTAACCAATACGTGCTGGGATACAGTCCAAAGAATAAAGAAAGGGATGGAAAGTTCAGAAGGGTGCAGGTGCGGCTGGTAAAGACGGCTGGAATGCCTCAATTAAAGCCGACCCACCGACCCGGTTATTATGCGCCCTCTCAGTAGACGACAAGTTTTAGCTCTTTTCGGCGCCGCCGCAGCCGCCCCCGGCCAGACCCCCCCTCGGCCCGATTCCCAAAAATCCGGCCCTGGCGGCGAGGAAGTGCCGGTTTATCAGACTGGCGCCAAGCTGGTGGATTTGCACGTCAGCGTGTTGGATAAATCCGGCAAGCTGGTGACCGACATTCCGCAATCGGCCTTCAAAGTGTACGAGAACGGCGTCGAGCAGCCCATCAAGATTTTCCGCCGCGAAGACGTGCCGGTTTCCATGGGCATCATCATCGATAACAGCGGCAGCATGCGAGATAAGCGCGCCAAGGTGGCGGCGGCGGCGCTGGCGCTGGTGAAAGCCTCCAATCCCCAGGACGAAGAGTTCATCGTCAACTTCAACGACGACGCGTATCTGGACCAGCCCATGACCAACGACATCAAGCTGCTGGATGTGGCGCTGGACCGGCTCGATTCCAGAGGCGGCACCGCCATGCGGAACGCCATCAGCTCCTCCATCGACTATGTCAAGGACAAAGGCAAGCGGGATAAGAAGGTGCTGATCGTGGTCACAGATGGAAACGACAACACCAGCACCGAATCCCAAGAGGCGCTGGTGCGCAAGGCCCAGCGCAGCGAAGTGCTCATCTACTGCATCGGCCTGCTCAGCGAAGAGGAGCCGAGGGAGGCTCGCAGCGCCAGACGCGCGTTAAAGAGCCTGGCCGAAGCCTCCGGCGGTCTGGACTACTATCCAAAGGATCTGGGAGAGGTGGAACGCATCACGCCGCAGATCGCCCACGAAATCCGGAATCAGTACCTGGTGGCTTACTCGCCCACCAACACCAACCTCGACGGGACCTTTCGCAAGATCGACGTTAAGGTGAAGGGCTACACAAACGTCCGCACGCGCAACGGCTATTACGCCACGGCGGAAATTCCGTCGAAAGCCGCCTCAGCCTTCACCAAGTGAGTTCTTTAAGGATTTGCCGCAAAGGCGCACAAATCTCAACCGATGCTTTGGTTTCTATGGCAGGCGACTCGAGGCTACCGGCTGCGGCCATGGAGAAGTCCGTATCTTTGTTGGCGCATCGAGACATATTGGGGACTGCGCGCCGATGAAATCGGCCCGCGCGAGTTTCGCGCCTTCGCGTGGGCGCATCGCGGGGAGCTGTGGCGATTCCTGAAATGGGCCTCGCAAATGCGCCGCCAGTCCTAGCGAGCATCACGCAAACGCCATTTTCGCTTCTTCCGGCAGTTCCGCTCGAGCGGCTTCTTCATCCCAGCCGAGTTCTTCGCGAACCACATCGAAAAACGCGCTTTTGTAGGCATCCTGCCCTTGCAGCCTGGCCGCCAAAATATCGGCCGAAGCGAGTCCGCGGCTGGCGGCGACGTAGCCGGCGTCGCGGATAAGATCGTAGTTGCCCCAGCGGCTCCGGTAAAGCCCTTTCCGGTTCCAGCGCACCGCGGAATAGAGACCTTCTACAACGCCGCACAGCTCGAAATGCCGCGCGTACAGCTTCGTCATCGCGCAGCATGCCTTGGCGAACCAGGTGATGTTCGGACCGTGCCAGGCGCTGCGGAGCGGCGAAGGTATCAGACCGAACATATTGGAAATCCCCAGGCGCGTCGGGCCTTTGAACTTCGCGAAGCTCAGCATCGGATTGCCTTCCAACTCCAGAAGCACGCGCGGGACAAACGCCGCCGGATCGCATTCGGCCTCTTCGTTCCAAAACTCCTCGGTTACGTTCACATATTCGGCCTTCCGCCGGGCGAGGACCTCCTGAAGTCCAGTGCGGCGGAGATATTCCGCCTCTTGCTGGCGGATCCAGGCGCGGTTTTGTCTTGGTTCCGTCTCCCAATCGAATGCCGCCCCGCCGAGGTTGCGGCTGCTGGTGTGGCCTTCGAGCACGATGGCGCGAGCGGGTAAGGCGCTCAACAGCAGATCGAGCGCAGCGGGATCGGTATAGGCGCCGGTGGCGTAGCCGTGCCAGGTGACCTTGACCAAAATCCGCTCCGGCTTCGCCGCCGGCAGAATTCTCTCGAGCGCCTCGCCGAGAGCGTTGCGCGCGATCCATCCCTTGCCGATCCGCTGAATGGACTGCCCGGAAGGCGCCCTTCTAAGAGACGGCGCTCTTGCGACCGCGCGCGCCTGGCGCGCGTGCCAGAGCCGGAGGATGCGCTGAGACGCCCAAGCCGTCAGCAGAGGATGGGCGCCGGGAGGATCGGCGAAAAAGATGGTCGCGCCCGGTTGAGAGCGGCAAGCGTTCTCCACCATGACCCGCGCGAAGTCCATGTGTTCGGTTGGCCACTGGCTTTGAAACACCACCACCCAGCTCATCGGTTCGCGCGCGCAGCGGTCGAGAACATGGCCCAAAAACGGCTGCCCGTGCCGAACGAATCCAGCTTCGCCCCGCGCGAATCCGCATTGCTCCCATAGCAGGCGGAGGAGGCGATAGGTCTGGGCGCGGCTGGCGGGGTCGCCCTGGCCGCTGGCCGCGAGAATGAGTCCGCATTTCTGGAAAGCGGCCTCGCGCAGCGCGCAAGCCGCCTGGAGAGCCAGAGCCTGCACCACCAGTGGATGCCCTGGGTCCACATCGTCGTGGAAGACGGCCTTGTCCCCGCGCCGCGCCTCCGCCACGCGCTCGCCCATCGCTTCGCGCTCCCACAGGCTCATGTCGAGCGCGGTGGGAATGACGAGCGTTTCGCTTCCCCGCCCCATCCAGATTTCGCCCGCCTCGTTTAACCTCAAATCTGGATCGAACCCGAGGGCTTTCGCGCAGGCCGCGCGCACCTCCAGCGCCCAGTCTTGCTGCATTCGCCGGATGATTTTAGGCTGCCCGAAGTTTTCCGCCAATGCGGCCATGTTTGACCATTGTCGCCAGCACATCCACCATGGCGCGCACCGCCATCAGAGCGGTGATGTCGGAGATGTCGTAGGGTGGCGAAACTTCCACTGCTTCCATGGCGACAATGCCCTCTTTGGCGACGCCTTTCAGAATCGCCAGGGCCTCGCGCGGCAGAAATCCTCCCGGCTCGGGCCAGCCGGTTCCGGGGACGAAGCCGGCGTCCACGGAATCGACGTCGAACGACAGATAGACCGCGGAGGCTCCTTTCCATGCCACCTCCAGGGCGATTTCCACGGTCTTTTCGATTCCGATGCTTTCAATATCTTGAATCGTAAGCACCGTGGAGCCGCGCTCGCGCCCTTTCTTTATGCCCGGCCGCGGAACCTGCCAGCCTCCAATTCCTACCTGAACCAGATTCGTAGGCGGGCAATTCGGAATATTGGTGGCGTGAAACCAGGGACAGGTATGCATGATCTCATCCATGTCTTTTTCCTGCGTATCGATGTGCCGGTCCAGATGGATGATGCCGACCTTGCCTTCCACGCATCGCGCCACCCCCCGGACGCAGGGATAGCCGATGGAATGATCGCCGCCCATAATCATCGGCAGGGTCCCTTGGGAAAGCACGTGCGCCACGGCGTTGGAAATCTGATCGTGGCTTTTGGCGATGTTGGCGGGGCAGAATACGTCGCCCACGTCGCACATCTTGAGCGATTCCCGAAGGTCCACGCCCAGCTCAAAATTATATGTCGTGTACAGGGAAGAGATTCGGCGGATGCCTTGCGGTCCAAAGCGGGCGCCGGCCCGATAGGTTGTGCCGATATCGAAGGGCGCGCCCAAAAAGGCCACGTCGTAGTCGCCCACCAGGCGCACGTCTTCCAAATAGTGAGTCTTCAGAAAGGTGTTGATGCCGGACCAGTGCGGCAGCTCGCCGCGCTGGAAGCAACTGATCTCGGTTTTATCCTCGATGGAATCGGCGCATTCCAGGCCTAGCTCCTTCCCCCGGCGGACCTCTTCCAGCCATTGGCCGCTAGGAATTTCGCTCTCCCCCTGGAGAGCGCGCATGCCTTCAAAATTTCCAAAATCGGGCAGCGGCCGGGTATGTTCGCGATAACGCGGCGCATGGGTTTTATAAAAGGACATGTTGGGTAAGTTGAGAATTCGTTGTGGCGGACTCCACGTCGCGGATGGCGCTCCGCAATTCGTGTTCGTCGGAATCGAAATCGAGATGCGGCGCCGGCAGATCGAGGGCGACGGAAGATCCGCGCTCGCCGGCCGGGTCTTTGGCCAGCGCGATCACGCGCGTCCCCAAGCAGACGGCTTCGCGCGTATTGTGCGTGACGAAGACGATGGTGGTTCCGCTTTCGCGCCACAGATCCTTAATCAACCGCTGCATTCCCTTCCGCGTGCCGGGATCAAGCGCGCTGAACGCCTCGTCCATCAACAGCACCGGCGGATTCCGCACCAGCGCCTGGGCGATCGCCACGCGCTGTTGCATTCCGCCGGAAAGCTGATGCGGATACTTGCCGGCGTCGGAATCCTGCAAGCCGGTGCGGCGCAAAAAATGCAATGCCTTTTCGCGGCATCCGCGGCCGCCTTTAAGTCCGAACAAAACATTGCCCAGCACCGTCCGATCCGGAAAAAGCGAATATCTCTGCGGAACGTAACCACAAGTGGGATCGGGTTGCCGGCGCGGCCTTCCCCCCACCAAAACCTTGCCGCCAGTGGGCTGCTCTTCGCCTAGGATCAGGCGCAAAAGCGTCGATTTGCCGCAGCCCGTCTGTCCAACGATAGAGACGAACTCGCCGGTTTCGATCTCCAAATCGATGCGGTCGAGGACGGGGCGGGAGTACTCGACCGAAACTCTCTCAATCCGGATGTTCACGTTTCCTGAAACCAGGGATGAAGCTTGCGGTTTAAAAAGTTCATCCCCCAATCCACCAAAAACAGCAGCAGCGCGACCCAAAGCACGTAGGGGATGATCGTGTCCATCCCCATGTGCCGGCGCAGCAGGGCGATGCGATACGCCAATCCGTCTGTGGAAGCGATCATCTCGCCGGCAAATAAAAATAACATTACAGCTTTTAAGTTGAGCCGGATGCTGTTTAAAACGCGCGGCAGAATTTGCTTGAACACCACTCGATACGCGATTCCGAAATCTCCCGCGCCTAGCGTGAACGCTTTCACGATCGTCTCGCGGGGAACGCTCTTGCTCAAATGGAACGTATCCAAAATGATGGTCGGGGCGACGCCGATTACAATAAGCATGATCTTCGACAACTCGTCGATGCCAAAAGCGATAAAAATAATCGGCAATAGCGACAGCGCGACGATCTTGTCGAAGAACTGGAAAAATCTCAGAAACAGCGCTCCAACATAGGGAAACATGGCCATGTGAAGGCCAAGCAGAACAGCCGGGACAAGAAGCGCGACGCTGATTAGGAACCGGCGGCCCGTGGCGATTGAATCTTTCCGCAACATGCTGCCGGCGGAAAGGTCGTCTTCCTCGGCCGGCTTTGAGGCGGCGTCTCTAAATGCCTGAACCATTTGCGAAACGGTCGGCATAACGCGGTCATCGGGGTTTTCGCGATGGCGCTGAACCGCCACATAGAAGTAACTCAAAATGCCCGCCGCGAATAAAAGCCAGGAAAGGACCAAGCTGGCCGCGCGGCCCGGCTGCGCGTGAATCCGGAAAGGGCTCATGACGCGGCTCTCATAATTTGCCATCCGCGGCCATTTGCATGAACTCGAGGTTGAATCGAAACCGGACGCGGCCTTGCGCTCCCAGCACGCTCTTATCCGGAAACTGTATGGCCACGTCGTCGGCCGATTTGGTCTTTTCTCCCAGCAGCCCATGGCTAAAGCAGAACTGGCGCACCAAATCCATGGTCCTCTTAAGCTCCGGCGACGCGGCCATCTGCACGGCGGATTGCGGTGTATAAAACATGTGCGTGGTGGAAAGCTGCTCCTTATAAGAAGCGAGGGTGTCCTGAGAAGCCTCGGCGATTTGCGTGAGGACCTTGTCGCCGGCGGCGCCCGATTGCGTCATCTGGCTCATGACCTCATACCAGGCGCCGGTCAAGGCTTTAGCGAATTTTTGGCCGGAGCCGTCGGGGCGGTTCAAGACGTCGCTCCGCACGACCATCAGATCCAAAATTTCGCCGGGAATTTGAGAGGAATTGAAAACCGTCTTCATACCGCTGGTCTTCATAATCTGCGAGACCATCGGTTTCCATGTCACGACGACGGGCTTGCTGGAATCCGCGAGAAAAGCGGCGGCGATATCGGAATCCGAAGTGTTGATGTATTTGACGCGCTTGATCTGATCGCCCAAGCCGTGGATGGCCATGCCGCGCTCGAACAGATATTGCGAAACGGTCTTTTCCACCAGCAGAACCGGTTTTCCGGGAATTTGGGCCAACTCTATGCCGGGCCGGGCGATCACGGCGTCGTTGCCGTTGGAGTAGTCGCCCACGATAATGGCCGTGGTGTCGACTCCCGCCGCCGCGGGCATGTCGAGCGCTTCCATGTTGGTCATGGCGCAAGCGTCGATGTTTTTCGCCACAAAAGCGTCCAGCGACGGGGCGTAATCGAAACGCTGGACCCGAATGTTAACGCCGTACCGGGCGCCCCATTTGCGCAAGATTCCGGCTTTGGCCATGTAGTAGTAAGGGTCCCATCCCACATAGACCGACCAGCCGACGGTGAACGACGGAGCCGGCTGCGCCGCGCAGGCCAGAGACGTCAATAGTAAGAGGCTTGAGATTTTCTTGAGCATCGCCACATCCTGAGGCTTGTAAAAGCGCGCGACGTGGCGGCAAAAAAGCTATTTTAGCCCAGATCGATGCCGGTCTTGACGGCTGATGTAATCAATAGAAAGTTTCTATCGGCAGAGTTGTTGACTTGCTCCGCGCCCGCCTAGATAATCCTCCTATCGGCCAAGCCGGCCAAGCTCCGCGAGCCCGTCTCTCGCATCCAGTCGTCAGTTCTCAGCCCGGCATTTCTCCGTCGAGCGCTGAGGCAGGAGAGGGCTATGAGGGTCTATTTTCCGTTGCTTGCCGCCGTCTCGGGCATTGCGTTTTCCCAGTCCACCGCTCAATTGCGGGGAACCATTAGCGATCCGCAGAACGCGGCCATTGCCGATGCAGTGGTAAAGCTGACCAATTCGCAAACCGGGCTGGTGCGCCAGACGATAACCAATTCGAGCGGCGAATATCAATTCCTCCAGCTTCCACCCGGCGCGTATTCGTTGACGGCGGAGAAACCGGGTTTCGCGGCTTTGAGCCGGAGCGGCGTGAATTTGCCGGTGAATACGCCGATCACGCTCGACCTGCGCATGGAGTTGGGGAAGACCGCGGAGAGCGTCAGCGTTTCGGCCGAGGCGTCGGCCGTGAACACCGTCGATGCGTCGGTGGGAAACGCGTTTTCAGAACGGCAGGTGGCGGCTTTGCCGCTCCAGACCAGGAACGTAGTGGAGTTGCTGAGCCTGCAACCGGGCGTAACCACGAATGGCGAAGTGCTGGGCGCGCGGCGCGATCAGAACAACATCACCCTGGACGGCGTCGACGTCAACGATAACCAGAGCGCGGGATTGGTGGCGCAAAACACCACCATCGGCACAACCTATCAGGGAGTGAATGGGAACGGCGCCAACGTCAACTCGGGATTCAACGGCGTGCTGGCCGTCCCCCTGGATTCGGTGCAGGAATTCCGGGTCACCGTGGGGGGGTTGGGCGCGGACCAAGGGCGCTCTTCCGGAGGGCAGGTGGTGCTGATCACCAAGAGCGGAACCAACCAGCTTCACGGTTCGCTCTACGAGTACAACCGCAACACAGCGGCCTCGGCCAATACCTGGTTCAACAATCAATCCGGCGTGCCGGTGCAGCAGTTGGTGCGAAACCAATTTGGCGCCTCGGTGGGCGGACCGGTCAAGAAGGACCGCTTCTTTTACTTTCTCAACTGGGAGCAACGCAAGGACGCAAGCAGCGTGGCGCAGGTGCAGGCCGTGCCTTCCGAGTCGCTCAGGCAGGGCTACCTGAACGTGCAACTGGCGGATGGCGGCGTCCAGACCCTTTCGCCGGATCAACTCAAGCTGGTCGACCCGTTGGGCATCGGACTGAATGCGGGATACCAGAAAATTCTAAACCAGTATCCAGCCGGCAACGATCCGGCCTACGGGCAGGATGGAGGGCTGAACTTCAGCGGCTACCGCTTCAACGCGCCGGATCATTTGAACAACATGGCGTGGGTGACCAAATTGGATTTCAAGCTGGATTCGGCCGGCAAGCATACTCTCAGCCTCCGCGGCACGCTGCAGGATAACACGCAGGACACGATTCTGGCGCAGTTTCCCGGGCAGCCGCCGGCTTCCACCTTGCGGGACAACAGCAAGGGCGTCTCCGCGCGCTATACCGCGATTGTGACGCCCGCGTTGATCAACTCCTTCACCTACGGATTGACGCGCATGGGGCAGGAATTTTCAGGCGTCACCGGCACGGGATTCCAGTTTGAGCCGACGGCCCTGGCGCCGCTGGAAAACTGGACTGCGCGCCCGAAGGGACGCACCAACCCTCTGAACAATTTCGTGGACGACGTCACCTGGACCAAGGGAAAACACACCTTCACCGCGGGACTCAATTTCCGGTTCAACGAAAACAATCTTACGGCCCTTACCAGCTCGTTTCCCTTGTATGCTTATGGCGCCACCGAGTTGATTGGACTCGGCGAGGATATCGACACCGCGGTGTCAAACTATTTGGGCGGCGCCGTGCTGGCCAACCCGACCTCGGTGACCAATGCTTCCGCGATGCTGCTGGGAATCTTGAACGACGTGTTTGTCACCTATCAATACAACAAAAGCGGACAAGTTTTGCCGCTGGGCGCGCCGCAACGCCGCTCCTTTATCGAGCACACCTACGCCGGCTACCTCGCCGATGCATGGCGACTGAGCCGCTCGCTCACTCTCAACGTGGGGCTTCGCTACGAGAATTTCCGTCCGCCTTATGAGTCGCACGGCCTGCAAGTGGACACCACCGTCCCTCTCACCGAATATCTGGCGGAACGCAATGGCCTTCAATGGCAAGGCGTGCCAGCGAACCAGATGCCCAACTTCACGCTCAGCTACGGATTGAACGGCCCCCTCAACGGCAAGCCGAGCTGGTGGCGGCCGGACAACGCGAATTTCGCCCCCCGCGTCGGCATCGCCTATGCGCCTTCGGACAAGCGCGGCGCGATGGGCAAGATCTTCGGCAACAGCGGGGCGCTGCGAATCGGCGGCGCCATTCAGTACGATCAGTTCGGCAACGATTTGATTACCAACTTCGACCAGTTCGGCTCGCTGGGCTTGACCGATCCGACCAATTTTCCGGATTCCTACAGTTTCACAACTTCGCCGCGGTTCAACGGGACTTATCCGGCCCTCCCCCCTCCAGCGCCGGGAGGCTTTCCGTTCACGCCGCCGCCGATCGCCGCCATTACAGGCACCTTCCTGGGCATTTCGCCGGACTTGAAAACTCCCTATTCGATGGTGGTCAACGCGAGCTTCGCCCGGCAGCTTCCGGGCAACTTGACCATGGAAATCGGCTATCTCGGACGGTTATCGAGGCGGCTGCTGATGGAGGGCGACGTTTATACGCCGCTTGAGAACTATAAGGACCCCGCATCGGGGGTTACTTGGCGGCAGAATGCGCAGATCGTCTATAACTTGGCCAATTCTTTGGCGCAGAAGGCCGGATTGCCGTATAACAACGCGGCCGCCTACGTGGCCCAGGAGGTGATGAATAATCCGAGCCTGGTTCCGAATCTGCCGTTCGTAAACGATGTTTGGCCCGGATACAAAAACGCTTACTTCCCAGGCAGCGCCTCGGCGAATTACTTTTACAGCGTCTATGGCGTTTTCGGAAGCAGCTTCTTAGATAGCCTCCACGCCGCCGACCGGATTTCAGGCGAATATCTCCCCGGACAGTGCCTAAGCGTTCCGGGATGCTACACGTTTTTCGCCCGCCAGGGCAGCACCCTTCCCATGTGGATGAACGCCGGGGAAGCCGACTATCACGGCTTAAGCATCAGCGTTCGGCGGCGGTTTTCCAATGGATTCCAATTCGATTTCAATTACACCTTCTCGCATTCAATCGATAATGGCTCGGCGGCCGAGGCGGGCGCTGGAGAAGAAGGGGCTGCGATCCAGGATATTTGGAACTTCAGCGCCTTCCGCGGCTCTTCTGATTTCGATATACGGCACAACTTCAACTCGAATTTTATATATGCGCTGCCGCTCGGAAAAGGCAAATTGCTCTTGAAAAACGCGCCGGGCTGGTTGGATCAAATCGCGGGCGGATGGCAGATATCGAGCATCTGGCGCTACAGCACTCCGCTGCCAAGTGCGGTGGAGGGCGATCTGGCGTACAACACAAATTACTGGCTGAGCTCTCTGGCGGTCGTGAATGCTCCCGTGAACACCGGCGGGGTGCATATTGACAACAACGGCATTCCCAGCATCTTCGCCACGACGGACATGTCGAATCATTTTCAGGATCAGCCGCCGGAAGGAGCGGGCGCCCGCGCGGCGGTGCGGCTGGCGCCAATCTTCAACGTGGATATGTCGCTATCCAAGGCCTTCCGGCTGGCCCAGGAGAGCCAGCGGCTGGTGTTCCGCGCGGAGGCTTTCAACGCCTTCAACCATCCCAATTTCACCAATCCGAGCTTGAGCCTGCAATCGCCGCTGACCTTTGGCGAGTTCCAGGGGACTATGCCGCCAAGATCCATGCAGTTCGCGTTGAGGTATGAGTTTTAGCAAGCCGGCGGCGCCGCCGGATAAGCCGTCAGACGTTTACGGCCGGCGCGGCAAGGAAGAAAGACGCTAAATCCTCCGGCGGGCCAGCGCCCGCGCTGGTGGGACGCGGGAAGCAGATTTTGTAAGACGCGTAGACGCCGTCGAAGACGGCATTCCAGGAGAAAGCCTCCGCGGATTGGCGCGCCTTTTGACGCATGTGGGCGAGAACAGCGGGATGGCGCATCAAATCGAGCGCGCCGGCGGCGAACTCCGCGGCATCCCGCGCAACGTATCCATTGACGCCGTGCGCAATTAGAAACTTCGGGCCTCCCTGGGGAGTGACGATTGAAGGCACGCCCGAAGCGCAGGCCTCAAGGATCACGTTGCCAAATGTATCCGTCGCGGAAGGAAACAGAAACACGTCCATGGAAGCGTAGGCGCGCGCGAGATCCACGCCGCGTAACACGCCAGGCAGTTCGGCCCGCTGCATGGCCCGGCGCAGCCAAGGCCGCTCCTGTCCCTCCCCGACGATGAGAAACCGGTAATCGCGGATCCCCTGCTGCACGAGCCGCCGCTCGATCTCCGCGAGTAGGCGGACATTCTTTTCCGGGCTAAGGCGGCCAACATAGCCAAGCGTAAATTCGGAGCTCGCGCGGGCGCGGCGAGCCGGCGAGAACAGATCCGTATCGATGCCGCGAGTCATCAAAAACGCGGGGCGGCCCGTTCGGGCGGCGAGCAGTTCGACCAACTCGGGATTGGGCGCGAAGATCAGCTTGGCGAGCTGGTAAAAGCGGATGGCGAGATCCAGCGCATGGCGCTCCGCGCGCCGGGCCACGCCGGAACGCACTGCCGTGGGCATCCATCGCAGAGCTTTGGCAAGACGGCGCGCGGCGAATTCATGTAGGTTGGTGTGCCAAGAGGCGACTAGGGGAATTTTGAACTCGTAGGCGAGCATTGCGCCCAAAATTCCGGCGTCGCCCGGTCCGGTGATGTGGATTAAATCCGGCTGAAACGCCGCCAGTTCGGCGCGCAGCCGCTTCAGGTGGCGGAAGTAGAACAGATCGATGGAAAGGTCGTGCTCCAGATTCCAGCGCGGCCAGCGCCGCCGGAATTCCACCGTGAATACCGGGCCGTTCCGAAAGCTCCGGTCGGCGGGACCGGCGTGCACCGAAAGAAACGGCAGCTCGCGGCGCTCGGCGAACGCCGCAAACTCGCGGCTGGTCAGACCTACCCCGCTCACCTGATAAAAACCGTCGGTAAAAAAAGCGACCCTGGGAGGGTTCATAACTGGATTTCCTCTAAGCCAAAAACACCGCTCCGCAGCAGACGGCGGAAATGGGGCGCCGAGGCGAAGCGCGCCAGGGTTAGAAAGACGTCCACGGGGACGGGAAGGCCGGCTTCGAAAAGCTCGGAAAGGGAGCGCACGCGGCCATTGTCGAGTTGGTGGAAGACGCGGTCGCTCCATCGCGTCCAGCCGTTGGCGTGGTCGTCGTAATTTTTCAGGGCATCCAGCAAGTTGTGGAAAATGCGTAAGGCGTAGGATTCGCGATAGTGACGCAGAATGAGCACCTCGCTAAAACCCGCTCGAATCTCCTCGGCGAATTCGGAAAAAGAACGGGCATGAGTAAGGTTGACAAGAGCGTTGGGCTCGACGATATGCCGGTCGCCGCCGGAGACCGCCGGCTTGGCCGCCGCTTCGGCCAAATCTATGACGGCGCGATTCTCGCGCCAGCAGCGCATGCCGTTCAGCTCAAGGGCGTGGAGGCGGCGCCCGAAACGGGCCAGGAATTCGGCGGCGGCGAAGCGATGGGCCTGCTGGCCAATGCCGAGTTCGTCCCACAGCGGATGATTGAAGACGATCAGAACGCCCGGGGATTTCGCCAGCGCTTCCAAAATCTCTCCTAAACACGACTCCCGAGGAGCGCGGCGAAAAGCGTCCATCTCTTGAAAAAATCCCCGGGCGGAGGAGGGAGGAAGATTGTGGACGCCAAGGTGAAAGAACGTGTTTTGGAACGGAACGGTCCATTCGACCGAAATAGGGGAGCCATGGCATTCCTCGAGAACCTGGAGCGACACGGGCGCCTCGATGTCGTCGTGATCGGTGAGAGAGACCAGCGGATGGAGGTTCAGCCCTTCGAGTTGCGCCGCTTCGAGCCGCCAGGCCTGGTGCGGACCTAGGGGCGGCGTCCACCAGGCCCGCGTGAGATCTAACTCCGCGCCGTGGACTTCACGGTAGCGGCATTCTCCCTTTCGAATCGCCGCTTGAAGAAGGGGCCAGTGACGCGCCGCGCGGTAAAGAATGCCAAGGTTTTCCTTGGAATGGAGGGTATGGCTGTGGAGCGATACCCCGGCCGAGAAACGGCGCGAAAGAAGCGGCGCGTTCCATTCACAGTAAATGCGCATGCCATAATGTCGCGCGCCGTGGTCCAATATCTCATTTAAAGAAGGTGAATTGTTCGAAACAAAAGTTGAGAAAATGTTTTGGCCGGCCTCGCTTCCGCCGCGCCTAAGCCTTTTCGGCGATCTACCAATTTTGGCCGCCGCCTTGCGGCGACTTCTAAGCGCTCCCGGAAAAGTCGCCCGTCAAGAAATTTTTTTTTCATTGGAATGGCGTTGTAACCGCATTTCCTTACGCTAGGGCGAGGATACGATGGTGAACCGCGTCTCCAGCCCAAAAGCCTCCCAAGCTCTGCAAGGACTCTTGGCGGGCACGCCTTTTGAACTGCTTACGCCCGTCGTGTGCCGCTGGCTAAACGAACAGCTCGCAAGGCTGCCTCCGGCTGAAGACGGGGCGGCGTGCTTTTCGCAAATCCTGGAGCGCCTGAACATCGGTTGGCGGTGCGGGCCGGATGACCTGGAACGCATCCCCAAGACGGGTGGGCTCATGGTAGCCGCGAATCATCCCTTCGGCGGAGTGGAGGGAATCGTCCTCGGCGCCGTGATTTCAAAGGTGCGCCCGGATATCCGGCTCGTGGCGAATTCCCTTCTTGCCTCAATTCCGGGATTGCGGAACTGGATGATTCCCGTGAATCCCTTCGGCGGCGCGCGGGCCGTGCTCGAAAACCGGACGCCGGTGCGAAAATGCGTCCAATGGCTGAAGGCAGGCGGCGTGCTGGCGGTATTTCCCGCCGGAGAAGTGGCGACCATCCAATTCCCGGGCGGGGCTGTGACGGATCGGGAATGGAACGGCAACGTAGCGCGGCTTTCGCGTTTGACGGGCGCCTCGGTTTTGCCGGTCTTTTTTCACGGCAGCAACGGGCCTGCCTTTCATGCCGCGGGCTTGGTGCATCCGCGGCTGCGGACCGTATTGCTGCCGCGTGAATTCTTCAACAAAGCGGGCAAGCGCATCCGACTTTCCATTGGGACGGCCATCGCCGCAGAGCGGCTGGCGGCGGCCTCCAATCCCACCGCCTATGTCCGGGGCAGAACTCTTTTGCTGGAGGCCAGAGCAATAAAACCGGCTCGACCTTTCCGGATAGGCGTGGCTCAACGGATCGGCCCGCCCCAGGACGCCTCGGCGATCGCGGGAGAGATCGAAGGATTGCCGCGCGACCGGACCCTGGCGCGTCACGGAGAATACCTGGTTTGCGTGGCGGCCGCCGGCCAGATTCCCCGCGCGTTGAAGGAAATCGGACGCCTTCGGGAGATCGCCTTCCGGCAGGCGGGCGAAGGCACGGGACGCGCCGCGGACTTGGACGCCTTCGACGCCTATTACCAGCACTTGTTCGTCTGGAACGAACAGGCGCGGGAGATCGTAGGCGCGTACCGCTTTGCGGGAACCGGCGAAGTGATCGCTTCGATGGGAGTGCGCGGCTTATACACCAATACTTTGTTTCGATTGACGCCGTCGTTTTATCGCGGCATACAGCCGGCGTTAGAGTTGGGCCGGTCTTTCGTTCGTCCGGAATATCAAAAAAGCTTTCTTCCGCTGTTGCTGTTGTGGAAAGGCATTGGACATTACGTCGCCCGCACCCGCCGCTATCGATTTCTCTTCGGGCCGGTGAGCATCAGCGCGGAGTATAGCCCGCCATCGCGCGCGCTCATGGTCTCCTATCTGAAAAGTCTGCGCGGCGCGGAAGCGTTGGCGGAATGCGTGAAGCCGCGAAAGCCGTTTCGAGCTCCGCGTTTGGCGCACTGCGATCCGGGCGATTTCAGTTTGCTGCTGTCCAACCTGGACGAGCTTTCCGAGATCATCGCGGATATCGAGCCCGATCATAAGAAGCTGCCGGTGTTGCTGCGGCATTATCTGAATTTAGGCGGCCGAGTGGTGGAGTTCAATTTGGATCGCCGCTTTTCAAACGCGCTGGACGGGTTGCTGGTGCTGGATCTCGCCAAGGTGGGCCGGAAACAGCTCGACCGGTTCATGGGCCCCGACAACGCGGGGAGCTATTTGCGCGAACTCCACAGCCGCATGGCCGAGGAGCCTGGCGCGGCCGCGTCGGCCTGAGCGGCCATTCTTCGATAGGGGCGCGGTTCAGCGCGCGGCGGCAAGGCCGGCGACGCCGACGGAAAGATCGCGGAGCAAGCCGTCGCGCAGATCGTAGATCCATCCGTGGATGGCCAAGGGTTGCGCGCGGCGCCAGGCCTCGATCACATAGGGCAGGCGGCTGACCGATTGGACTTGCGCGGCGACGTTCAACTCGCAAAGCCGGCGCCAGCGCGCGGCGTGATCGGGCAGCCGCTCCAGCTCCGCCGCGTGGGCGGAGCGGACCTGGCGAAGGTGGTTCAGCCAGACCTCCACCGCGCCGCGGGAAGGACCGCCGAGGGCGGCCTCGACGCCGCCGCAACGGTAATGGCCGCACACGATAATGTGCTTCACGGAAAGAACTTCGACAGCATATTGGACGACAGCGGCGCAGTTGGCGTCATCGGGGGAAACGAGGTTGGCGACGTTGCGATGAACGAATAATTCTCCCGGCGCCAGGCCGACGATTTCATTCGCGGGGACGCGGCTATCGGCGCAGCCGATCCAAAGATAATCCGGTCTTTGGATTTCGCACAGACGCTCAAAGAACTGGGGATCGCGCCGGGTTTGGAGCGCGGCCCACCGACGATTATTTTCGAGAAGAGGGGCAAGGCCGGACATCGCTTCATGGTAGCGCCGAATTCATTGCGCCAGCAGGGCCACGCCGGAAGCGACCAGCAAGGCGCCGAGCCAGCGCTTGCGGTTAATTTTTTCGTGAAGCAGATACTTGGCCAGGAGGGTTTCGACGACGTAGCTGGCGGCCGTGGCGGGGATGGCGAAACTCAGCTTGGCGATGGATAGCAGCGCCATGAGCGCGAAAAACGCAACGGCCAGCGCCACGATGCCCAGCAGGACGCGAGGATTGCGGGCGATGCCCGCCAGCAGGCGAGCGAGGGCCTGCGGACGAAAGTCGCGGACCTCGCCGTGCCGGCGCATTCCGGAAGCGTTGAGCAGATCGGAGCAGGCGTTGCAGGCTACGATCAGGCCGACCAGCGCCCACTTCATGAGGCGCCCGGAGAGCCTTTTAGGAAATCGGCGCCGATGCGCGAGCGGAGGCGTACGTTATCGGTGCGGCAATCGGTTTGGGCAACCAGGCAAGCGCCTGCGGAAATAAGCGCGATGCCGGCCCAACCGGGCGGGGAAACCGGCTCATAGAGCACGAACGCGCCCAGCAGGGCGGCGGCGGTATTGGCCATGGCGGTGACGGGCAGGACGTAGGCGAGGTCCGCGCGGCTTAGCAGCGAAAGCTGCAAGATCAGCCAACCCGCCAGCAGGATCACGCCGGCCAAAACCCATCCATTGAGCATCGCGGCCAGATAGGGGATGGGCGAGAGCGATACGGTGCGGCCGACTTTCAGCATTCCGACGCGCAAGGCGAAATTGCCGGCCGCATTGGCCGCGATCACGGCCAGTACAAGTCCAAACAAGGACCGAAAGGCGGCTGGCCTGGGGGGGCTGTCGAACGCAGTGGAAGGGAAGGCGCCTGCCGGCTCGAGTTTACGAGTCATCCTTGAAGGGCGAAGAAGGGAAATTGTGTTCCCCCTATTTAGTGGGACGCATGGAGGGGCATCGACGTTTCCCCTCAAGGCGGCGTCTTGCGGGATTGGAGAAAAGCCGCCAGAGCGCTGACTTCCTCCGGCATGAGCGTGCTTGCGAAAGCGGGCATATTGTATCCGCCGTTCAAAATGCGCAGGGTGATCTGCTGGGGACTCAAGCGGTCTCCGACGGTAGTGAGATCGGGACCGCGCCGGCCTCCGGAACCGGAAATCGCATGACAGAACTGGCAACCTTTGGCCTCAAACAACCGAGCGCCGCGGGCGAGTTCGGGCGTGGCGGCCAAGACGATGGAGGGGGGCAGGGGCGGAGGCTGGAAATCGGGCGACCAGGGCGAGCGTTTTCCCTGAATCCAAAGGGTCCCGACCATGACGACAATCAAAGCGACGCAGGCGACAGCCCAGGGGCGGCGGGAGGGAGCGCGGTGGCCGGCGTTGAAGATCAGCGGCAGAATCAGCAGGCAGACGCCGGCGAGCAGGGGCGCGCCGACGATCACGAAATTTTCGGCGGCGGGAGGGATCTGGGCTAAAACGGCGAAATACCACAGCAGATACCAGTCCGGCCGCGGGTAGGCTTGAACGATGGTGGGATCGGGAGGGGCGGCGAGCTTGGGGGGGCCGATGAGCCAGGCCAAAAAGACGACTGTGGCGACGACCAGAAAACCGAAGACGACATCGCGCCAGGCGGCATCGGGCCAGAACGGGACGCCTTGGCGGCGGAGCATGTCCTCATACCAAGCACGGTAGGTATTGGGATCGACGGGACGGGCGGAGCTGGGCTTTTCCGAGATTCCGTGGCGGAGGACGAGACCGAGGTGGAGGGCGACCATCGCGAAGATGAGGGCGGGGATGAAGAAGACGTGATAGGCGAAAAAGCGGCTGAGAGTGGCTCCGCCGACCGTTTGGCCTCCCAGAATGAATCGCGCAAGCAGGGGGCCGAAGATGGGGACGCGGCCAGCCTGTTCGGCGGCGACGATGGTGGACCAGACGCCATTTTGATCCCAGCGCAGCAGTTGTCCGGTAAACCCCATGAGGATGGTGAGGCCGAGCAGAACGACGCCGACCAGCCAATTCAGCTCGCGGGGGAACTTGTAGGAGCCGGTGAGAAAAGCGCGAATCATGTGGATGCCGACCAGCAGCACCATGGCGGAGGCACCGAAATAGTGCATGCCGCGCAGCAGGCGGCCGAGGAAGGCCTGATGGGTGATCCACTGAAGGGATTCGAAGGCCTGTCCGGCGCTGGAAACATAGGCGGTGGCGAGGGCGATGCCGGTGAAGACCTGGATGAGAAAGGCGAACAGGGTGGCGCTGCCGAACACGTACATCCACGCGCTCCATGAGCCGGCGGGCGGAACGGGATGGCGCATCAGGGGCGCGAGGACTTGGGAGGCGTCGGTTCGCTGATCGAACCACTTCCAGGCTTTTTTGAGAAGCCGCATAAGGAATCAGGCGATGGGGGTTGGACCGGCGAGAATTTCAACCTTGCCGTTGAGAACGCGCACGGGGTACCTTACCAGCGGGCGCGGAGGCGGGCCGGCGGCGACCGAACCGTCCCGGTTGTAGACGCCGCCGTGGCAGGGGCACATGAACAATTGCGCAGTCTCGATCCACCGGACGGGGCACCCCAGATGAGTGCAGTTGACGGCGAAGGCCACGAATTCGTTATGAGGTTCGCGACGGAGCCATGCGGCGGTTTGGCCGGTGACGCCGGCCCAGGGAACGGGCGAGGCGTCTTCAAACTTGACGGCGACGGTTTGGCCTTCCTGGAAGTCGTGAAGCGCGCCCACAAGGCGCCATTTTTTCGCGATGGATTCAAACAACGGGGCCAGCAGGAATCCGACGACGGGAAGCGCAATCAAGGCGGCGGCGAGAGAGCCGAGCGCCAGGCTCAAGCGGGCGAGGAAGCGGCGGCGGGCTTGGCAATGCCGGAGTGAGTCAGCCATGCAACAAATCTCCAATCCAGCCGGCCAGGGCGACGGCGGAAAAAATCAGACCGGCGAATCCGACCAGAGGCGCCGTCACGGGGCCGAGCAAAGCGAGGGTCATGGCCAGAGCAAGCAGCGGGGGCCAGTAAGTGGGACGCGCGACGCGCTCCGGCAACGGTCTTGTTCCTTGGGCCTGGGCGGGCGATGGGAAGTCCTGGCGATTCATTCAAACGCCTCCACGGGGGTTTTTTCAAGCTCCGCTTCCTGGGCATACCAGCGCGCAAGCATGGCCATGATGGCGGCGACGTAAACGAGGCAAGCCGGGGCCCACATGAGCAATCCTCCGATTTGCTGATCGATGAGGGGCGAAATGCCCCAGCCTTGGCGAATCAAGGGGAGAATCGAATCGACATCGACGGGGTGGGCATAGGCCGGATAGAGGAGCGAGGGAGCGAATGCGATGGCGATGCCGAGGCTGGTGCAAGCCAGGCAAGCGGCGAACAAATAGGCCGCCGCGTGAGGCGCCGGCTTCATTCGCGAGGCCGGCGAGGGCGAAAGGATGGGCCACCAAAAGAGGGTTCCACAAACCAGAAGCGAAAGATGCTCGGCCATGTGGAGCGGCTCAGAGGCCAGAGCCCGGTTGAAGAGCGCGGGGATGTGCCAAACGACCATGGCGGCTACGCCGGCGGTCCAGGCGAGGGCGGGATGGCGGAAGGGGCGCTCGAGGCGAGCGAGGGTTCGAAGGCGAAGGGCTTGCCGCACGGGGGCGGGCGGCAGGCCGATCAGCAGAAGGGCGGGCACGATCAGCACAAACAGGATGTGCTTGACCATGTGAACGCTGAACAGGTAGCGATCGGCGAGCTCATCGAGGGGCGAAACCTGCATCAACAGGACCGCGAGCAGGCCGGCGGCGAAGGCCAGGGCGCGCGCGGAGAAGCGGAACCGCGAGCCCCAGGCGTAAGCGGCGATCAGCAAGGCGCATCCGACGACGACCGAGGGTTTCCAATCCCAAGCCGACATTAGAAAATCGCGCGCGCTCATGCCCACACCTTCAGATAGACGAGGGAGAAGATGACGATCCAAACGGCGTCGACAAAATGCCAGTAGAGGGAGAGCGCTTGCAAGCCGGAATTTTCCAGCTCACCGAAGGGGCGGCGGAAGGCCAGCCCCAGAAACACCATCAGGGAGATCCATCCGCACAGCACATGAAAGCCGTGAAAGCCGGTAAGGGTAAAAAACGTAGCGGCAAACAAGCTGCGAGCGGGAGTGACGCCGGCGGAAATCAACTTGGCGTATTCGGCGCCTTGTCCGATTAAGAACGCGGCGCCCAGCGCGACGGTGGCGGCGAGCCAGAGGCGAAAGGCTTTGGGCCGCGCGCGGGTTATCCTCCGCTCGGCGAGCCACATGGTTGCACTGCTGGCGAGGAGGCAAAGGGTGAACAGCAGGGTACGCGGGGGATTCAGACTATGGCTTGCGGCGGGCCGTCCTACGGCGGCGGCGTAATAGTAGAGGTAGGCGGCGATTAAGAACGCAAAGAACACCGCTTCGGAGGCGATAAAGACGGCCATCGACAGCTTGATGGCGCCGACGCGCTGGACCGGAGGGGCGGCGCGGGCGCCGCCGAGCCGGGCCAGATCCCAGAGGGGGCGGCGTCCGAGAACGGGCGGCACGGTCTGGAAATTATGCAGCGGCGGAGGCGAGCTGGTTGCCCATTCCAAGGTCCAAGCATTCCAGGGATTGGGACCGGAGGGCTGGCCGGAACGGAGGCTGGAGAGGATATTGGCGAGCAGCGCCAAAATCGAGAGGCCGATCACGAAGACGCCGGCGGTGGAGAGCATATTCATGGCGGCCCAGCCGGGACGGGCGGGATAGGTGTAGACGCGGCGCGGCATGCCGTCCATTCCCAAAATATGCTGGACGAAAAACGTCATGTGGAAGCCGATGAACATGAGCCAAAAGTGAAGCCGGCCCATGCCTTCGGAGAGCATCCGCCCGCTCATTTTGGGGAACCAGTAATACAGCCCCGCCATGACGGCGAACAGAGTTCCGCCAAACAGGACGTAGTGCATGTGGGCGACGACGTAGTAGGTGTCGGTGAGCTGCCAATCGATAGGAACAGCGGAGAAGGTGACGCCGGACAGGCCGCCGATGGTGAAGGTGAACAGAAAGGCGACGGCGAACAGCATGGAGGCGTTCAGGCGAATGGCTCCGCCCCACATGGTGGCGATCCAGTTGAAGACTTTGACGCCCGTGGGAACGGCGATGAGCAAGCTGGAAGCCGAGAAGGCGTATTCCCAGGCGTGGCCCAAACCGACGGCGAACATATGGTGCGCCCAGACGCCGAGACTGAGGAGGCCGATGGCGACAGTGGAGGCGGCGACGAAGGGATAGCCAAAGATGGGCTTTTGCGAGAACACGGGGATCACCTCGGAGACGATGCCGAACGCGGGCAGGACCATGATGTAGACTTCCGGGTGGCCAAAGGCCCAGAAATAGTGCTGCCAAAGAACCGGCGATCCGCCTCCGATGGCGGTGAAGAAGTGGGCGTTCAAGAAACGGTCGACCAAGAGCATCACCAGCGAAGCGTTCAGCGCGGGCAAAGCGAAGACGATCAGGAAGGAATTCACCAGAACCATCCAGACAAACAGGGGCAAACGGCTGATGGAGAGGCCGCCGGTGCGGAGGCAGAAGATGGTGGCGATGAGATTGACGCCGGTTCCGATCGTGCCTACGCCGATGCCGAGCAAGGCGAGGGCCCAGTAGTCCAGGCCATGACGCGTGGAAAAAGCGGCTTCGCTGAGGGGGGCGTAGCTGAACCATCCGGCATCGGGGGCGCGGCCGGCGAGGAAGCTGAAATGGAGCAGAACGCCGCCGAAGAGAAACGTCCAGAAGCTGAAGGCGTTCAAGCGGGGCAGAGCCATATCGCTTGCGCCGATCATCAGCGGGGTCATGTAATTGGCCAGGCCTAGCAACAGAGGCACCACCACCAGGAAGATCATCGTGACGCCGTGCATGGTGAAGGCCTGGTTGTATTGGCTGGGGGAGAGAAAGGTATTTCCCGGCCAAGCCAGTTGGATGCGCATGAGCAGCGCTTCGGTCCCGCCGAGGCAGAAAAAGACGAGCGTGGCAAGCAAATAGAGAATCCCGATGCGCTTGTGATCGACGGTGGAGATCCATTCGAAGCGAGCGCTTCGCCTGGGCGGCCTGCGCGCTTCCGTCAACTCAGGTGCGGCCGGGAACGCGCTCATTTTAAGCCCGCCAGATAAGCCGTGATGGCGTTGAGGTCGGCATCGTTTAGATGCAGATTCGGCATGTAGGAACCCGGCTTTATGAGATCGGGATCGCGGAGCCAGCGCCGCAAGTTTTCGGGATTGTTTTCGAGGGCATCGCCGGCGAGCATGCGCCGGCTGGCGAGGTGGGTTAAATCGGGGGCGATTGGCTGCTGCGGGTTTACGCCTTGGATATTGTGGCAATTGGAGCAGGTGAGCTGGCGAAATCGAGTTTGGCCGATTTGGGCTTCGCCGGTTCGGGGCTCGGCGGCGGGCGCGGCCTGAGCGGCGAGCCACGAGGCGTAGGCAGCCGGGTCCTGGGCGACTACGCGGAAGCGCATCCAGGCGTGCTGCGCGCCGCAAAACTCGGCGCATGCTCCGTCATAATCGCCCGGTTTATCAGCCTGAATCCAAATGAAATTGCGGCGGCCGGGAATGGCGTCGATTTTCCGTCCCAACCGGGGAGCCCAGAAATCGTGAATCACGTCGGCGGACTCCACGGCGATGAGCATATCGCGGGCGACGGGGATGTGGAGTTCATTGGCGGTGATCGCGCCGCTAGAGGGATAGCGGACTTCCCACCACCACTGATGGCCGGCGACCACAATATCGGGTTCCCGCGCGACGGGCTGGTCGACGGCGCGCGCGGCGACGACGCTCAGCACGAACAAAGCGGCAACCAGAGCGATGGGGATGGCGGTCCAGGCGAACTCCAGGCGGCGGCCGCCGGAGGTTTCCGACGGCAGGCGGCCATCGCGCTGGCGGTAACGGGCGAGGACGAAGACGATGGCGACGGTAACCAGAGCAAGGATGAAAGCGCAGATCCAAAAGCAAATATTCCAGAGCCACAGGAGCTTGGCGGCTTGGGGCGACGCCGGATCCAAAACGGCAATGTGCATGTGTTTTCAGAGGGCTCGGCAGGGCCAGCCCGGGCCCGAAAGAGCATGACACCGGGCGATGAGTGGATACTCATGCGGCGGGGTTCGTTACAGACGTTTCGGTTGAGAAAGCCGGGAGGCGACCGCGAAGTTGGAAGTCGCGGGCTTGCTGGATGAGCTCGCGGCGGGCCAGCCAAGCGGTCAGATCGGAAGTTGAAAATTCGAAGCCATCGGATTCGGGCTGCCAAGGCTGGTCCAATGCTTTCTTCAAGTTGTGAATTCTGGCGGCGTCTTCGAGGGCCTGTTGGCGGGCTTGGGCGCGCTCCTGCTGGAGCAGTTTTAGCTCGGCGTGAGCTTTGGCGAGGGTGCGATGGAGGCGCTGCTCATAGAGGCTGAGGCGGACCAGGAGATCGGCGCGTTGGTCGAGGGATTTGGCTTGGGCGAGAGCGGAATCGATGGCCGGGTCGGAGGACAGGCCGGAGTGCTCTTGAAAGCCGAGGGCGAAGAGGTTGTTTTCCATGGCGCGGATGCGGTCGAGGCGCCAATGGGTGTCGGCGATGGTTTGGACGGCTTTGGATTCGAGCAGGCCGACGGGTTTGAGCTCCGCGAAAAATTGGGCGCAGGAGGCGCGGTAGGCGGCCAGATCGTCTTGGGGCAGAATGACGGTTTGTCCGGTGAGGCCGTGGCGCAGGGCGTTGAGAGAGCTGCGGCGCTTGCCTTCGGGGGTGAGGGGACCGGTGGAACGGGCGGCGTTTTGACGGTTGATTTCGGCGCGGACGAGGGCCGCGCCATCGGCGGAAAGCGCCGCAGGACTGGGGCAATGAGTGTTCATCTTGAACTCCTTTCGATTTGGTGATGAGGCTAAAAAAGGGGAAAGGGATGGAGTCTCAGATGGGATGCGATTGAAAAGGGTGAAGTTAAATAATTTGCCGGGGCGGGAATGGGCGGCACGGGATAAACGGGGCGTAGAATAGTAGCCGATCTCTTGAAGAAGGAGCTGGAAATGCTTCGAAATCTCCCGTTTGGGCTGGTTGTTTTGGGAGCGGCTGCGAGCGCGCTTGGGCAGACGGCCGGGCCGGCAAACTGGCAAAACGATCTGACGCCGATAGGGGCCTCCGATTGGAACTACGATTTCGCCGAGCATCTGCTGGAGCGGGCCGGATTCGGAGGAACGCCGGAAGAAATTCAGGCGCTCGCGAAACTGACGCCGCAGCAAGCGGTGGCGCGACTGGTTCGATTCGAGGGCGCGCCGGAGGTGAATTTGCCTCCGTTTGACGAGGATCCGATCCACGACCCCGGCCTGGAGCCATTCCCACCGAGCCGTCCCGCGGTCACGGATCTGGCGAAGGAGAAGGGCGAGGCTTTGGGAATCAAAGTAAAGCCGGCCGGGAACCGGCGCTTGCAGCCGATCGTGGACAAGTTTTTTTATTGGCTGAGGGCCAGCGCGCTTGAAACCAATCGGGTGGCTTACTGGTGGGCGAACCGGATGCTAGACAGCCCGCGGCCGCTGGAAGAAAAGATGGCGCTGTTCTGGCATGGCCATTTCGCGGCAAACGAAGCGAAGGTGCGGGACTATCGCAAGCTGCTGGGGCAGTTGGAGCTGTTCGAGAAGCAAGGCCTGGGGAATTTCAGAGACCTGACGGTAGCGGTGGCGCAGGGGCCGGCGATGCTTTCGTTTTTGGACGCGGGCGTCAACGTGAAGGGCGCGTCGAATGAAAATTTCGCGCGAGAAATCATGGAGCTGTTCACCATGGGCGTCGGCAACTACACGGAAAAAGACATCCGCGAAGCCGCGCGTGCGTTCACTGGCTGGAATTTCGAGGACTTGAAATTCGTGGTTAATAAGGATCAGCACGACGACGGGGAGAAAACGTTCCTTGGGCGGACGGGACGCTTCGACGGCGTCGAGATCATCGACATTATCATGCAGCAGCCGGTGACGGCCGATTTTATCGCGGGCAAGATTTACCGTTACTTCGTCCGCCAGGATCTATCGCCCGAATTGCAGAAGAAGCTGGGGGCGAAGCTGCGGGAAAACCACTACGAGATGAAGCCGCTGCTGGAAACGATTTTTTTGTCGCGGGATTTCTACAGCCCGGCTTCGGTGGGCACGCGCATCTATAGCCCGGTGGAGCTGGCGGTGAGCACGTACAAGAAGCTGGGATTGAAGAGCATACCGGGCGTGCCGGATTTCAATACCGTGACCGGGGCCCTGGGCCAGCAGCTTTTCGCGCCGCCGACGGTGGCGGGTTGGGCGCAGGGGCAGGCATGGATTACGCCGGGCTTGCTGCTGGAGCGCGCGAATTTCGTGCGGGACGTGCTGTTTCCCGACATCGGCTTTCTTCCGCCGGACCGCTACACGGGCGGGGGCGAAGTGCGGCGCGTGGCGCAGCGCATCCGCGATGGGATGGATATTTCCACGGCGACGCAGGACGAGACCAAGGACGGCGAGCGGGCGGAATCGAACAAGAACGCGGACCGGGACGAGGAGTTCAACACGCGTTACGGGAGCTTCCGTGGCTCGCAGTTGGCGATTGAGCGGGTGAAGCCGATCCCGCGCGAGACGGCGCAAGTGAACCTGTCGCGGATGGTGCTGGAGGCGAAGCTTCACAATACGAGCGAAGTGGTGGATTATTTCATTCACCGCTTTATGAGCGTTCCTCCGAGCACGGACGCGCGGCAGAAGCTGGTCGGGTTTCTGAATAAGGAACTGGGAACGGCGGATATTCCGGCAGCGCAAACCTACATGGAGCAGCCGCTGCGGCTGCTGCTGCATTTGATTGCGAGCCAGCCGGAGTATCAGTTGGGCTGAGCTGTCCCGGGGGCTGTTGGGTTTTGGGAGGCGGCCGGGGCGCGGCCGGGTTTGATCTGGCCCAACTTTTGGGCCAAGGGAGCGATGGTGAGGCCCTGGACAAAAATCGACCAGGCGACGACGGCGAAAGTGACGGTGACAATTTCCTCGCGGCGGGGCAGGCTTGGCGGAAGGCCGAGCACGAGCGCCAGAGCCAAGGCGCCGCGGAGACCGCCCCAAACCAGCACGTGCTGGCGAGCCATGCCGACGCGGAGGGGAGATCTGGAGAAGAGGGCGCAGAGGGAATAGATCGCGGCCGCGCGGCTGAGAGTGACCGCCAGCGCGGCTATAGCGGCGGGGCGCCAACTGGTCCAGAAACGATTGCTGGTTTCGCGCATTCCGGCCAGAAGAAAAATGATTGAGTTGGCGACGAAGGCGGCATAAGCCCAAAAAGTCAGGACGGTTTCGCGGCCTTGGGGCGACAGGGGGCCGCGGGGGCCGAGATTGCCGACCAGCAGGCCAGCCGTGAGGGTGGCGAAAACGCCGGAGGCGTGCAGGCTATCGGCCATGAGGAAGGAACCATAGGCGGCGACGGTGGTGCAAAGGGTCTCCACCAAATGGTCGGGGGTGCGGACCATGAGGGAAAGGGCAAGCTGGCCAGCGGCGGCGCCGCAGAGAACGCCGATGCCGGCGGAGGCCAAGGCGGCTCCGATCAGGCCGGGGAAGGAGGCGGGGTGAGCGGAAGCGGCGGCGACGGCGAGGGAGAAGCCGACGGCCGCGGTTCCGTCGTTTAGAAGGCTTTCGGCCTCCAGAAGGAAGCGCAAGCGGCCGTGAGCGCCAGCTTCGCGGAACAAGGAAATGACGGAGACGGGGTCGGTGGCGGCGATGAGGATGCCGAAGACCAGCGCGGCGGGCCAGTCCCAGTGGGCAAGCAAAGACATGCCGGCGGCGGTGAGGAGGGCGGAAAGCAAGACGCCGGCGGTGGCGAGAACCAGAATCAGGGGCAGCTCGCGCGACAGCTCGCGCCAGCGGATCAAGAAGGCGGCTTCGAAAATGAGGGGAGGAAGAAGGCCGGTGAAGATCAATTCGCGGCTGAGGGCGACCGGGGGAGCAAACGGCAACAGCGCGACCAGCATTCCGGCGGCGACCAGGCCCACGCTGTAGGGCAAGCGCAAGCGGCGGGACAGGATAGCGACCAGGGCCGCGATCAGCAGCAGAACAACGGCGCCGCGCTGAAAGTCGAACTGCACAATTTATTGTGAACAATGCGGCTTGCCCGGTGGCGGGCGGGCGAGGAGGAAGGGGGCTGGCGGAGAGTACAATTGGTAGCGGCGCCCCGGGTCCGGGGCCGGCAAGGGAGGCACAGATGAGGAGCCGGTTTTCGTTTTCGAAATCCAGCCGCCGGGAATTGCTGCGGGCGGGGATGTGCGGAGTGTGCGTGAGCGCGGGCGGGGGCTTGCCGGCGCGGGTGTTCGGGCAGGCCGCGGCGGCGCTGGCGGCGCAAGGCAACGTGGAGGGGAGAATCCTGGTGGTGCTGGAGCTTTCCGGCGGCAACGACGGGTTGAACACGCTGGTTCCCTACGGCGACGACTTCTATTACAAGCATCGGCCCAATCTGGGCATTCCGAAGAAAGAAACGCGGGTCATCGACGACCATTTCGGGTTCAGCGGCGGCATGGCCGGCTTCGAGCGGCTGTACAAGGACGGCAAGCTGGCGATTGTGCATGGGTGCGGGTATGAGAACCCGTCGTTTTCGCATTTTACGTCGATGGCCTACTGGCACACGGCCGCGCCCAACAGCGGGGAAGAATACGGATGGGTAGGGAGGCTGGCGGACGCGATGGCGCCGCAGGCTCCGCCGAACTACATCGTCAATATCGGGGCGCGGCAGTCGCTGGCGGTTCGGAGCCGGAGGCATGTGCCGGTGGTATTCGACGATCCGAACCGGTTCACGCAGGAGAAATTTTACGAAGAGCGGCCGGTTCTGGATGCGATGCCGGAGCAGGGGCAGATCGACAATCCGGCGCGGCGGTTTCTGTGGGACACGGCCAAGAGCGCCAAGGATGCATCGGCGTTAGTGCGGGAAGCGTGGTCGAAATATCATTCGCCGATCGATTACGGCATCGCGGGGCTGGATTTGCCGAAAGTGGCGGCGCTGATCGAGGCGGGAATGCCGACGCGGCTTTACTACACGTCGTATCGCAACAACGCCTTCGACACGCACGTATTTCAGGCGGACGTGCATAAGCGGCTGCTGACGTACGCCTCCGACGCGGTGTACGCGTTTTTGCGGGATCTGGAGCGGATCCGGCGGGGGGACGACGTGGTGGTGATGGTGTTCAGCGAATTCGGGCGGCGGGTTCCGGAGAACGTGAATCTGGGAACCGATCACGGGACGGCGAATCTGATGTTCGTCGCGGGCAATGGGGTAAAGGGCGGCCATTACGGGCAGATTCCGAGCCTGAGCAAGCTGGACGCGGGGGACAATTTGATTTATACGACCGACTTCCGGCGGGTGTACGCGACGATGATATCGGGCTGGCTGGGGTATCCGGATACGCGCACGCTTCTGAAGGGCGATTTCCAGACGTTTGAAATGTTCCGCGCCTAGCGGAGGGAAGGGCGCGGGCGGGGCGCTTTTGCGCATGAACGGGGGCGTGAGAAAGCGGCCGCCCATTCCCGCCGCGCCTAAAGTCTACGCTTCCTTCGCCGATGAAATAGGGCAGAGGAATCCCATTGAGCAAGCAGCGGTTTAAGAGGCCGCGCGTTGGGGCCGCTGTCTATATCGGGCTGGTCGTGACGGCGGGAGCGGTGGCGGTGGCCCATGGGGCGGAGACATGGGACATAGACGACTGGGTGCGATTTTCGGTGTACAGCGCGATTGCGCTGATGGCGTCGGGCGTGAAGGTGGTTTTGCCGGGGGCGACGGCGACGATGTCGATGAACTATGTTTTTGTTCTGATCGGCATCGCGGAGTTGGGGCTGCCGGGGACGCTGGCGATGGGTTGCCTGGGGATGCTGGTGCAGTGCGTGATGCACACGAAAAGCCGGCCCAAAGCGCTGCAAGTAGCGTTCAGCGTGGCGAGCATGGCATGTTCGGTGGAGGCCAGCTACGGGGTTTACCGGCTGGCGGGGCAAGCGGGCTGGTTCGAGGCGCCGCTGCGGCTGCTGCTGGCGGCGGCGGCGTTTTTTGGGACGAACACATTTTCGGTGGCGGCGGCCATCGCTCTGACGGAAGGCAAGCGGACGGGCGCGGTGTGGCGCGAGACGTATCTGTGGACCTTTCCGAACTATCTAGCGGGGGCGGCGGTGGCGTGGGCCGTGAGCGCGGTGGGCAAGACGCTGGGATGGCAGACATCGCTGCTGGTATTGCCGGTAGTGTACTTTATATCGCGCTCGCACAGTCTGCATATTCACCGCCTGGAGAGCGAAGGCAAGCAAGCCGAAGCGCGGCGCAAGCACGCCGAGGAGGTGGCGGCGCTGCATCGGCGGGCGATCCAGACGCTGGCTCTGGCGATTGAAGCGAAGGACCAGACGACGCACGATCACCTGGAGCGGGTGGAAGTTTACGCGATCGAGGTGGGCAAAGAGCTGGGCTTAAGCGAGCGGGAGCTGGAGGCTCTGAGGGCGGCGGCGCTGCTGCACGATGTGGGGAAGCTGGCGGTGCCGGAATACATCATCTCCAAGCCGGGGAAATTGACGCCGGAAGAGTTCGAGAAGATGAAGACGCATACGGTGGTGGGGGCGGAGTTAGTGGAACGGATGCAGTTTCCGTATGCGGTGGCGCCGATTGTGCGCTCGCACCACGAGAAATGGAACGGCAGCGGATATCCCGACGGCTTGAGGGGCGAGGAGATTCCGATCGGCGCACGGATCCTTTCCGCGGTGGACTGCCTGGACGCTCTGGCCAGCGACCGGCAGTACCGGCGCGCGCTTCCGCTGGAGCAAGCCATCGAGACGATCCGAGCGGAGGCGGGGAAAAGCTTCGATCCTCGCGTGGTGGAAGTGCTGGTGCGGAGGTATGTGGAGCTGGAGCGAATGGCGACGGCAGACGCCAGCGGGGCGAAACCAAAGCTGTCGACGGGAGTGAAGATTGCGCGAGGGGCGGCGCCGGCGGCGGGATTTGAGGCGAGCGGCAGCGGTCCGGCGAACGGGGGGAGCGGCGCCGACCTGCTGAATTTTCACCGATCCATAGGCGGGGCCTGGGATTGCGCGCGGGTTTTACCCGCGCTGATCGAGGATCTACAAGACGCTCTGGACCGCGAGGAGGCGTTTGCGCGCCTTCGGAAGTCGCTGCGCGAAATCATTCACTACGACGCCATGGCGGTGTACCTGCGCCAAGGAGACCGGCTGATTCCGGGACATGTGGATGGAGAAGAATACCGGCTGTTTTCCTCGCTGGAAATCCCGCTGGGCGCGGGACTTTCGGGCTGGGTGGCCGAAAATGGCCGTCCCATCGTGAACGGGAATCCATCGGTGGAGCCGGGATACTTGCAGGACCCGGTAAAGTTCAGCCTGTTGCGCTCGGCATTGGCGGTCCCGCTGGAGACGCGGCAGGGGATTCTGGGGGTGCTGTCGCTGTATCGTCACGAGCGGGATTCGTTCGGGCCCGAGCATCTCACGCTTCTTTTGTCGATTGGAGCGGCGCTGGCGCTGGTGTTGGAGGGCGCCGCCGCGGCCCCGGCTCGAGGAAATTCGCGATGATTGCCGGCGAGCGGAGCGGAAAAGGCGGCGGGCGAGCGCAGCCCGCCGGTAGGTTTTGCCGCCCGGGAGAAACAAATGTTGCGCCAATATTTCCATAAAGGCGGCCGTTATTAATATTTTCTTGAATTTACGTTCGGCGCCCGGATTGCTAAAACACCGACGTATGGAGAAAACGGCCAAGGCTCAAGGAATCGCAATGGCCCCTCCCTTAGCAAAGCCCTTTGGTTAATCCGCTAAGAACCCTCAGCAGTCCCTAACACCCCTTCCCCAAAGATTCCTTGAGCCTTTCGCGCCGCAAGCGAGGGGCTCGAAACCGAGGCTTGTTTGGCGAGAGCAAGACGATGCGGATCACGCAAAGCGGCCTACAATGAAGAAATGCCGATCAAGACGGCGTCACCGGACAGCGAGATTTTGGATCTGATCAAAGAGCGGTGGAGCCCGCGGGCATTCTCTTCGCGCCGCCCCGACGCCGAGACGCTCAGACGGTTGTTTGAAGCGGCGCGGTGGGCGGCCTCTTCGGACAATGAGCAGCCATGGCGTTACCTTGTGGCTCGAAAGGAAGACGCGGAACAGCATGAGCGGCTGGCCAGTTGCTTGTTTGGCGGGAACGGGTGGGCGCGGCAGGCGCCGGTGCTTGCGATGTCGGTGGCGGCGCGAAATTTCGCCAGAAACGGAAAGCCGAACCGGGTGGCCCTTCACGATACAGGAGCGGCGTCGGCGCAACTGACGATGCAGGCTACGTCGATGGGGGTTTATGTTCATCAAATGGCGGGGTTCGACACGGAGAAAGCGCGGGAAGTTTGCCGAATTCCGCCGGACTACGATCCGGTGGCCATGATGGCGATCGGCTACCTGGGGGATCCGGAATCGCTCAGCGAACCTCTGCGGACGCGAGAGCTGAGCCGGCGAGAGCGGCGGCCTGCGCGGGAGTTCGTTTTTTGCACGACTTTCGGCGAGCCGGCGACGCTGTAAGCGCAATATCAAGGATGGGGGCGATTGTCAGATCGATTCCGAATTGGTTTCGAGAGCGGGCGCAAACCGGCTTTCTGCTGGCGCTGGCGGCGTTTTTTTGCGTCTTTCACGCGAGCGTTTTCAAAGCGCATTTCGGGCCCGACGAGATGATGAATCTCTACGGCCACTGGCATCGGCCGCTATGGCAGACGGCGGTGGCGGAGGTTCGCTTTTGGAGCAAGACCGTGCGGCCGATGGGGGCGATTTATTACTTGCCGTTGTATCGGGCGTTCGGATTGAATCCGGTTCCGTTCCACGCGGCGCGGTGCGCGATTTTAGGCGTGAATACGGTGGTGTTTTTCAAACTGGCCAAGGCCGTGGTGAGGTCCCGGTGGGCCTCGGTTCTGGCGGCCTTTCCGATCGCGTATCATTCGACGACCGGAAATCTTCACTACGACGGGGCGTTCATTTACGATGCGCTGTGCGGGACTTTCTACTTCTGGGCGCTGCTTTATTACGTGCGCAGCCGGAGGGGGAGCGGGCGCGGAGGCCTGAGGGCCGGGCAGACCGGGCTGTTTTTGGCGTTATATATTTGCGCGCTGGATTCCAAGGAGATGGCGGTGTCGCTGCCGGTTCTGGTTCTGGCATATGAGTTGTTGTTTCAGGGACGGAGGGCGAAAGTGGGGCCGGCGATGGCGGCGGGGGCCATTACGCTGGTTTTCATCCTGGGAAAGACGATCGGGCCGGGAGCGCTGACGCACCTGGATGCGTATCGGCCAGTGTTCCGTTGGGAGCGGTTCGCTGGGGCCAATACGCGGTTTTTGAATACGATTTTTTATACGGATCTTTTCAACAGCGGACGCGTGCTGGGGTTGTGGATTGCGTTGCTTTACGCCGGACTGCGGAACTGGGGATTGAGGAAATTCGACCCGCGCTGGCTGTTTTTGCTGATCTGGGCCGTGGTCACGCCGCTGCCGCTTGCGTTTTTGCCGGACCGGGGCGGCGGGACGCTATACATTGTCGCGGGCGGCTGGGGCATGCTGGCCGCGCTGGCGCTGCGGGCGGTTGTGCGGCGCTTTGCGCGGCAACCCGTCGCCGGGCTGCCGCGCAGGGCCATCATGGCGGCGGGGCTGGCCGGTTGCATCGCAGCGTATTGGCATGAGACGGCGCGGCAGGACCGCAAGCTCACCCGCTGGTATCTGGAGAATGGACAAGAGACGCAACGGATCATCGCCCAAATGAGCAAGCTGGGCGAGCGGCCGCCGTCCCATAGCCGGGTGGTGTTTCTCAACGACCCCTTTACCGGCTACGACATGCTGTTCATTGCGGCGTTAGTTTGGCGAGATCCGACGATCGACATTCACTTGCAGCGCATGCATGCGCTGCCGGAGGCCGAGCTGGCCCAGGCGAAATACGTTTTCGATTACGTGGACGGGCGTTTTGCGCCGGTGAAATGGCCGGCGCTGGTAAAATCGTGGTGACAACCGGTGAGGCGGCATTACTTCGATCACAACGCGACAACGCCGGTATCGCGGGAGGTCTTCCAGGCGATGGCGCCGGCGATGACCGAAGTGTACGGCAACGCCTCGAGCATTCATCATTTCGGCCAGAGGGCGCGCCAGATGCTGGACGAGGCGCGTCGGCAAGTGGCGGACCTGCTGAAGGCGGCGCCGGAGGAGATCGTTTTCACCAGCGGGGGCACCGAAGGCGACAACCTGGCGATTCTGGGCGTGGCGCGCGAAGGGCACGTAATCACGACGGCGGTGGAGCATCCGGCGGTGCTAGCCGCGGCGGCTCAGTGCGCCGCTTTCACCATTGTTCCGGTGGATGGAAACGGCGTCGCCGACCCTGAGGAGATTCGGCGCGCATTACGCCCGGATACCAAGCTCATCAGCGTCATGCACGCCAACAACGAACTGGGAACGATCCAGCCGATCGAAGAAATCGCGCGCATCGCAGCCGAGGCGGGCGTAGTTTTCCATTCCGACGGCGTGCAGGCCGCGGCCAAGCTTCCGGTGGACGTTCACGCGCTTGGGGTTTCGATGTATTCGATTACGGCTCACAAGTTCTATGGGCCCAAGGGCGCGGGGGCGCTGTTTGTGCGCCAGGGAACTCGCGTGGCTCCGATCCTTTACGGAGGGCATCACGAGCGGGAGCGGCGCCCGGGCACGGAGAACGTGGCGGGAGCGGCGGGGCTGGGACGGGCGGCGCAGTGGATGGAGGAGGAGGGCGCGGCGGAGCGGGGGCGGCTTGAGAGATTGCGCAACCGGCTGGAGCAGGCCGTGGCGGACGCCATTCCCGGGGCTCATATCAATGGGGCGAAGGCGGCGCGCATTTGCAACACTTCCAATTTGCGGTTCGACGGCATTGAGAGCGAAGCGTTGTCGATCGCGCTGGATTTACGGGGATTCGCGGTGTCGAGCGGCTCGGCCTGTTCCAGCGGCGCAAGCGAGCCCTCGCATGTGCTTACGGCGATTGGCTTGACGCGCGAGCAGGCGCGATCGAGTTTGCGGATTTCTTTGGGCCGCAGCAACGACGAAGAACAGGTGGATAGGCTGGTGGGCGCGCTGGCGGAATCGGTGGCGCATTTGCGGCGGATCGCTGCTTATCGAGTGGAACCGGCCTATGCGTGAGTCTGCCATCGCGGTGGCGATGTCGGGGGGAGTGGACAGCTCGGTTGCGGCGGGGCTGCTGCATGCGCGCGGAGAGCGCGTGATCGGGCTGACCATGCAGCTTTGGAATCAGAGACGTCTGCCGGAGATTCGGGGAGAAAGGTCCACGGGACGATGCTGCTCGCTGGACGATGTATACGACGCGCGGAAAGTCGCGCAGCGCCTGGGCATTCCCTATTATGTAGTGAATTTCGAGGAGCGGTTCGAGGAGCGGGTGGTGAAGCCGTTTGTGGACGAGTATCTGGCCGGGCGCACGCCGATTCCCTGCTCGCTGTGCAACACCTTCATCAAATTCGATCAATTTTTGACGATGGCGGAGGGGGTGGGGGCGGGACGAATCGCGACGGGCCACTATGCGCAATCGGGCTGGAATCCCGACAACGGGCGATGGGAGATGCGGCGGAGCGTGGATCGGGCCAAAGACCAGACGTATTTTCTGTTCGGGCTGACGCAGGAGCAACTGGCGCGCACGATGTTTCCTTTGGGGGGGATGGAAAAGACGCAGGTGAGGAAGCTGGCGCGCGAACTGGCCCTTCCGACGGCGGAAAAGCCGGATAGCCAGGAGATCTGCTTCGTGCCCAACGGCGATTACGCAGGGTTCATCGAGGCTTATTTTCGGGAACAGGGAATTTCGCGGGAGGAGACCAAGGGGGAGCTGGTGACCTCCGACGGGCGGGTGGTGGGCGAGCACGGAGGGGTTCATCACTTCACGGTGGGCCAGCGGCGGGGAATGCGGTTTGCGGCGGGCGAGCCTTTGTACGTGATCGCCACGGAGCCGACGGCGCGGCGCGTGATCATTGGACGCCGCGACGAGCTGCTGCGGCGGAAGATGCGGGTAAAGGACGCGAACTGGATCTCGATTCCGGCTCCGACCGCGCCCGCGCGGGCGGAGGTCAAGATCCGGAACAAGCATGCCGCGGCGGCGGCCACGATTGTCCCAACGGCCGATGCGGGGCGCGTGGAGGTTGAATTCGACGAGCCGCAGCGGGCCGTGACTCCGGGCCAGGGGGCGGTGTTTTATTGGGGCGACCTAGTTCTGGGCGGCGGCTGGATCGAGTGAAGCTGGCTCAGTACTGGATTGCGCGGGGCGTGCTGGCGACGCCGGCGCTTGCGCCGCTCTATGGGCGGCTTTTGGACTTGGCGGTTCCGCGGCTGCGGCGCATAGCGCTGCGGAATCTGGAGCTTGCCGGCTACGGCGAGGGGGATCGAATGCGGATCGCCGACGGCGTTTTCCGTTCGATTGGCCGGCTGATCGGCGCCTTCGCCCGCTTTCCAAAGATGTCGCCCCAGACGCTTGCTCGATGGATCCGGTACGAGGGTTTGGAGCATTTCACGGCGGCGGCTTCCCGCAAACGGGGAGTTCTCATCGCCACCGGGCACCTGGGCAATTGGGAGTTGAGCGCCTTTGCGCACGCCTGGATGAGCGGGCCCATGAATATCGTGGTGCGGCCGCTAGACAATCCAAAGATCGACGCATTGGTAGCGCGGCGGCGGACCCTATCGGGCAATCGCATCCTCAGCAAACGGGAAGCGGCGCGGGAAATTTTTCGCGCCTTGGAGCGGGGCGAGGCGGTGGGGATTTTAGTAGATCAAAATACGTCGCCGGAAGAAGGGGTGTTCATCGATTTCTTCGGAACCAAGGCCTGCGCCGGAACGGCTTTCGTAAAATTCGCCCACCGCACGGGCGCCGCGGTGGTTCCTGGCTTCGCGCTGTGGGAGGAAAAAGAACGCCGGCACGTGCTGCGCTTCTATCCGGAAATCGAAATGACCGGCGACGTTTTGGCCGATACGCAGCGGGTGCACCGCTTTTTGGAAGGGGTGATCCGCGAATATCCGGACCAATGGCTTTGGATTCACCGGCGATGGAAGACGCGGCCGGCAGGGGAGCCGGGGTTGTATTAAGCGGCGCTCAATAAAACAGGTACTTGCGCCACTGGTCGTCGCTTTTGCCGAGAAGGCGCATTAAATGGCGGCTGGTGTGGAGGCTGAAGGGGCGCGGCGAGCGGGTAAGGCGCATGCCGGCCTCTTCGGGAGTGCGGTTGCCTTTGCGGTTATTGCAGGGATGGCAGCAGGCGACCAGATTTTCCCAGGTGGTTTCTCCGGAGCGGGACCGTGGAATCACATGATCCAGCGTCAACTCGGAAGAGTTCAGGGTCTTGAGGCAATACTGGCAGGTGTAGCGGTCGCGCATCAAAATATTTTTGCGCGACAGGGCGCGGGTTTGGTGGGGGATGCGCCGGTATTCAAGAAGGCGGATGACGCTGGGCACGCGCAAGGCGTGACGGGCGGAGTGAATGTGGCCCGCCGAATGCTCTTCGGCGGCGGCGACGCCTTTAAGGACCAGCACCAGCGCGCGGCGCGCGGCGCAGACATTGATGGGCTCATAGCTGGAGTTGAGCACCAGCACCGGACGGTGTAACCGTTCCTGACCTTGCGCGATCATTGCCTCCCACTCCCGGAAACAGCCGTAAAAGCATGGTCTTTCCCGTTGCCGGCCAAGCGGTCGCGCCGAGCCAGAGCAAGCAGCGAGACGTGGGATGCGCCGGCCCTCTTCATAGCGCGGGCGCAGGCGGCGGCGGTGGCTCCGGTAGTGAGCACGTCGTCAATTAACAGGACGCTCATGCCCTGAAGTCCGGCCGGCTTGAAAGCCTGAAAGGCGCCGCGCACGTTCTGGCTACGTTGGGCGGCGGAGAGGCCGGCCTGAGGGGCGGTGGCTCGCCTGCGGCGGACCAAATTCCGGACCGGGACATTCCAGAGCCGCCCAATTTCGCGCGCCAATAGCTGGGATTGATTAAATCCGCGGCTCCAGCGACGCCTCCAATGCAAAGGCATGGGCACGACGACGTCGAAGCGGCGGTCGCGGGGAAGGGCCTGGCTCAAAAAGCGCGCCAGCGGGCGCGCCAAAGGCCGGACGCCGTCGAACTTGAAAAGATGGATGAGCTTGCGCAGAGCGCCCTCATAGGCGCCGGCGACGAAAACCTGGTCGAATCCATTCCGACCGAGCCTGCAGAGAACGCATTGGCCGGTTTCCTGCAGTGAAGAGGGATTGAGGAAAGGCGTGCGGCAAGTGGGGCAATAGAAATCCGAGGTAAGGGGTTGAAGCCGCTGAAGGCAGTCGCGGCAAACCGGGATGCGGGACAGTTCCAGGAGGGGCCGGCCGCATAAGCGGCATTCGTCGGGGAAAAGGAGGTCGAGGAAACCGCAGGCGGCCCTGTTGGCGACGGCCCTTGGCGCCGCGAGGCCGCGCCCGATACGAAGGAGCAGGCTACTCGAGAAGACCCACCTCCAAGTGACACTTTCAGTTTACAACAACCGGCGGCCGGCGGCGATGGGCTGGCCTTGCGCCGCTATGATGAGTAAGACATGGAGCTCAAATCCGTCCGGCTGGAGATGCCCGAAAATGGCAACATTATCCTGGGGCACAGCCATTTCATCAAAACCGTGGAAGACCTGTACGAGGCCATCGTAAATACGTCGCCGGGAATGAAATTCGGCATCGCCTTCAACGAAGCTTCCGGCGCGTGTCTGACGCGGGTGGAGGGCAACGACGCCGAGTTGAAAGCGAACGCGACGCGCAACGCGCAGGCGGTGGGCGCGGGGCACTGCTTTGTGATCGCGCTGCGAGACGGCTTTCCCATCAACATTCTGGGCCGCATTCGCGATATTCCGGAAATCTGCTCGATTTTTTGCGCGACCGCCAACCCGGTGGAAGCGATCGTGGCGGAAACGGAGCAGGGCCGGGGAATTCTGGGCGTTGTGGACGGCAGCCCGCCCCAGGGCGTGGAGGACGATAGCGGCGTGCAATGGCGGCATGGGCTGCTGCGCAAGATCGGATACAAGCGGTAGGTGCGGCTTCAAGAGTTCGATTACGATCTGCCGGCCGAGCTGATCGCCCAGGAGCCTCTGGCGGATCGCGCGGCGTCGCGAATGCTGGTAGTGGACCGGCAAAAAAAGACCTGGGAAGATGGCCGGTTTCGGGATTTGCCGGGCTATCTGGGTTCGGGCGACTGCCTGGTGCTGAACGATTCGCGGGTGTTTGCTTCCCGCCTTTACGGTTGCAGGCGAAGCGGGCGCGGCGGGCGGGTGGAGATGCTGCTCACGAAAGCCATGGCGCCGGATGGGCTGACGTGGGAGGCTCTAGTGCGCCCGGGCCGGAAGATGCGGACGGGCGAGTGGATCGACATCTCGCCGGAGCTAGAGGCGGAGATTCTCGGCCGGGGCGAGTTCGGCGAGCGAGCGGTGCGGCTGCATGCGAAGGGCGATGTTTTCGATGTTTTGGAAAGATCCGGACATGTGCCTTTGCCGCCTTACATTCGGCGCCGAGATACGGAGGCGGACCGGGAACGGTATCAAACGGTCTACGCTCGGGAGCGGGGCTCGGCGGCGGCGCCAACGGCGGGTTTGCACTTCACCGCCGAAGTTCTGGAACAATGCAAGGCTTCCGGGGCGGAAATCGCGCGGGTGACATTGCATGTAGGGCTTGGCACGTTCCAGCCGCTGCGGGCCCAGGAGCTGGAACGGGCGCATCTTCATAGCGAGTGGTTCCGGGTACCGGCGGAGACGGTGCGGGCGATGGACAGGGCGCGGCGGGTGGTGGCGGTGGGGACGACGAGCGTCCGGGCGATTGAAAGCGATCCTTCAAAGACAGAAACGGATCTATTCATTTATCCGGGCTTTCGGTTTCGCCGAACGGGCGCGCTGCTCACCAATTTCCACTTACCGCAATCGAGCCTGCTGGTTCTGGCGTGCGCTTTCGCGGGGACGGAGCTTATGCTAGCGGCATATCGGCATGCGGTGGAGGCGCGGTACCGTTTTTTCTCGTACGGCGATTGCATGCTCATCGTTTGAGGGCGACGGGCGAGATGCGGCCGCGTGTTGAGGGAGGCAGGACGGCAAACGCCGGCGGGCGGGGCGCGATCTTTCAGATGAGCACCGGTAGAAAGGCTGGCAGGGGAGGCGGCGGGCTCGCGGGACGAAAAACTAGAGCGGGCCGGTTTCTCTATCATCAAAGCAATGACGACAATGAGACCGCTGGCGGGCAAAGTGATCCTAGTGACGGGAGGAACGCGCGGAATAGGGCGAGCGATTGCGAGGAGGCTGCTGGAGGAAGGAGGGGCGGTGGGGATATGCGGGCGGCGGCAAGAGACGGTAGAGCGGGCGGTGAGGGAACTAGGAGAGGAGGGGGGCGGTAAAGTCACGGGTAAAGCTGCCGATGTTAGGAATTATGAGCAGGTTGCGGAACTGTTCCGATTCATCGACGGCGAGTTGGGGCAATTGGACGTTCTGGTCAACAACGCGGGCGTGGGGCTGTTCCGGCCGGTCCGCGATCTGGCTCTGGAAGAGTGGAAGGAGACCATCGAGACCAACCTCAGCGGGGCGTTCTACTGTTCGCGTGAAGCTTTGTTCAGATTCGAAACTAGCGGCAGTGGCTATATCGTCAACATAGGTAGCTTAGCCGGCAAGCATGCCTTCGCCGGGGGCGCGGCATATAACGCATCGAAGTTCGGGCTGAGGGGATTTAGCGAAGCTTTGATGCAGGATGTGAGGGCCCAGAACGTCCGAGTCAGTTCCGTGATGCCAGGCAGCGTTGCCACTGGCTTTGGTGGTAACGAAACGACGGGATCGGAGTGGAGAATCTGGCCTGAAGACGTGGCTGAGATTGTATCGATGCTCCTGAGAATGCCGCCGAGAACGATGGTGAGCTCGGTGGAAGTTCGGCCAGCAAAGTCCCAGAAATGAAGAAGGAAAGGCGGGGCGAAGCTGTGGAATCTAAATTGCGTTCGGAGCGTCAAATAGATGGCAGTTCAATTGCCCGAAACATGGTGGAGGGAGCCAAGGCAGACGGCTTCTCGCAGCAGAAAGGCGGTAGAAAAAATGGAAAGGCTCAATATCCCACTGGACCCGGATAAAACCGGAAGGGACGCACAATCGCTGGAAATGGGCCTCCGAAGGATGATTGTTGGGCAGGACGAGGCCATTCAGCAAATCGTCAGCATCTACCAGATGCATCTGACAGGGCTTAATCCGCCGGGCCGCCCGATTGGAAATTTTCTGTTTCTTGGCCCGACCGGGTCAGGCAAGACTCGGATAGTGGAGGCGACATCGGAGGCGCTTTTAAGGAACCCGCGCGCGGTGATCAAGATCGATTGCGCGGAATTTCAGCACAGTCATGAGATTGCAAAGCTGATCGGCTCGCCTCCGGGCTACCTGGGCCACCGGGAGACGCACCCGTTGCTATCGCAGGAGGTGCTGAATCAGTATCACACCGAGAACGTAAAGCTGAGCTTTGTTTTGTTCGACGAAATCGAGAAGGCCTCCGACGCGCTGTGGAACTTGCTGTTGGGGATTCTGGACAAGGCGACGCTGACGCTGGGCGATAACCGGAAGGTGGATTTCTCGCGGGCCATGATTTTCATGACCAGCAATTTAGGCGCGGCGGAGATGAGCTCGCTTTTGAACCCGCGCATGGGGTTCAGCGCGGGAGAGGCGCGGGAGAATGTAAGCGCCGGAGTGTTCGACGACAAGCTCAGCGGCAAGATCGCGCGGAGCGGCGTGGAGGCGGCACGGCGCAAGTTCACGCCCGAGTTCATCAACCGGCTGGACAAAATCGTCACATTCCAGCCTTTGGGAACCGAGCAGCTCAAAAAGATTTTGGATATCGAGCTCAACCTGGTGCAGCAGCGGATTTTCAACACTTCGGCCGACCGGGCGTTCGTGTTCACGCTTTCCGACGCGAGCAAGGATTTTTTGCTTCAGGAAGGGACCGATTTGAAGTACGGCGCGAGGCACCTGAAGCGCGCCATCGAGCGTTTGCTGGTCCAGCCCATGTCGAATCTGATCGCCACCGACCAGGTGCGAGGCGGCGATTGGATCCGCGTGGATTTCGACGCCTCGGCGCGGGTGTTGCGCTTTGCGCGCGAAGCGGAGGGGTTGCCGATCCAAGACATGGCCAAGCTGGTGGATACGTCGATCGTGCTGCCGGCCGCGGCGTTTTCGGTGGGCGCGATTCCGGAAGTCGGCCGGACGCAATCGGCCCGGAGTTCGAGGCGGGGCTAATAACGATCGCGCGGAAAGCGCAGATCAAGCCAGACCGAACAGGCGCACGGCGTTCTCCTTGAGAATGAGGGGCCGCACTTCATCCTTAATGGGGATGTTGGCGAAATCGGCCAACCAACGATCCGGCGTAAGCAAGGGATAATCGGAGCCAAATAAGACCTTGCGCTTCAGCAGCGTATTGGCGTACTGAATGAGGTTCTGCGGAAAGTATTTCGGCGACCAGCCCGATAAATCGATATAGACCTGGGGCTTGTGAAGACACACCGAGATGGCCTCATCCTGCCAGGGAAAGGAAGGGTGAGCAAGGATGATGGGCATATCCGGGAAATCCACGGCGACGTCGTCGATGTCCATGGGATTGCCGTACTTCAAGCGGACGCCTCCGCCGCCTGGCATTCCCGTGCCGATGCCGCTGTGGCCCGTATGAAAGACGACGGGCAGCTTGGCCGCGGCGACTGCTTCGTAAAAGGGATAGACGCTTTTGTCGTTGGCGCGAAACTGCTGGAGGGGGGGGTGTAGCTTGAAGCCGCGGATGCCGCCGGTGGAGATGAGCCGCCGGGCTTCGGCGACGGCTTCGGCTCCGCGGGTTGGATCGACGCTGGCGAAGGCCATGATGATGTCGCTGTTTTCGGCGGCGAAGGCGGCTACTTCGTCATTGGGGACCTGCGGGCGGCCGGTGAGACGCTCGTCGACGGAAAAGACCACGCATCCGATGTTGCGGGAGCGGTAGTAATCGGCCAGCTCCTTGCGGCTGTAACCGACTCCCGAGTCGCCGAAGTATTGGCGGGCAGCCTCGCCAGCGGCCCCCTGCTGTTCAGACTCTATATGGACGTGAGTATCGATGGCAATAAGATTTTGAATGTTCATAAGACGGACTGTCTGTTAATATAACCACTGCCATGAGCGCACCGATACAAGTCAAGCCGCACAGCCGGATTGAACGCGATCTTTTAGGGGATTTTGTCCATGTGGTGGAGGCGGCGGCGATCGCGGCCGCGCGGACCATGGGACAGGGCGACCGGGAAGGCTCCGATCAAGCGGCGGTGCAGGCGATGCGGCACGCCTTCGAGACGGTGGAGATGGAAGGCACCATCGTCATTGGAGAAGGGGAAAGAGACGAAGCGCCGATGCTGTACATCGGCGAGCACGTGGGCGCGCCCAATCCGTCGGCGGTCCAGTTTCCGCGAGTGGACATCGCGGTGGACCCGCTGGAGGGAACGAATCTATGCGCTACGGGCACGGCCAACTCGATCGTGGTGCTGGCGGCGTCCGAGCCGGGAGGGCTGCTCCACGCGCCGGACTGCTACATGGAGAAGATTATCGCGGGTCCGGCTTGCCGCGACGCTCTGGATATCGACGCACCGGTAAAATACAACCTCAAGGCCATCGCGCACTGCCTGGACCGGCAGGTAAAAGACCTGGTGGTGATGATTTTGGACCGGCCGCGGCATCAGGATCTGATTTCGCAAATCCGCGCGGCGGGAGCGCGCATCCGGCTGATTCCGGACGGCGACCTTTCGGCGGGCATCGCCGCGGCGGTTCGCGGGGCGGGCGTGGACGCGGTTTTCGGAACCGGAGGCGCGCCGGAAGGCGTTTTGACCGCGGCGGCGCTGCGCTGCCTGTCCGGGGAAATGGTGGCGCGCTTGGTAGTGAATACGCCGGAGCTCGAAGCCCGCATTGAGCGGATGGGGATCCGGGACGGCAAGCGGGTGTACACGGCGCGGGACTTGGCGCCGGGCGAGCAGATCGTCTTCGCCGCGGCGGGGGTGACCGACGGGGCGCTGCTGCATGGGGTGCGCTTTTTCGGCGATGGGTGCCGCACGCATACTCTCGCCATGACCTACGCATCGCGGCAAGTGCGCTTCGTGGATACGGTGCACATGTTCAAGGAGCCAGGCAGGCTGGGCGTGCGGCTTTATTAGGGCGAGTTTAGCGGGCGGCGGCGCGGGATCTGCCGAAGCGAAGCCGCAAATCCAAGGGGCGCTCCCTCCGGCGCTCTTCGTGAAGATTTCTGGCGCGCGCCATGAGCAGGTCGCGCAGAGAGACGATGCCGACCAGGAAACCGGCGGCATCCACCACGGGAAGGCGCGTAAATCCGGTCTCGGCCATACGAAAGACCACGGCGCGGAGCGGCTCGTCGGGATGGGCTGTGACGGGATGGCGAAGGAGCTGGCGGAGAGAAGCGGCCTCGGCCCGGCTGGCGATGCGGCGCAAATCCTTGCGGGTGACGACGCCCTGAATCCGCTTAGCCGAGTCCACGACGGGATAAAGGCGCTGGCCGCGATGCGCGGAGGCGCGAACCAGCATGGCGCGCAAATTTTCGCCGGCGGCGTCAAGGGAAAGCGCGGCCACTCGGGTCCGCATCACCTCGCGGACGAACAGGATCTCCAGCGGATCGGTGGCGTATTCGCGGGTAATGTGAAAGCCGCGGCGGGCGACTTTCTCGGTCAGGATGGAGCGCTTTAGCAGCAGCACAGTGGTGGCGTGGGCGAGCATGGCGGCCACCAGCAGGGGGAGAAGCACGTTGATGTCGTGAGTGAGCTCGAGCGCGAACAGGATGGCGGTGAACGGCGCGCGCATGGTTCCTCCCAAAATGGCGCCCATACTCACCAGAGGCCAGAACCCGGCGCCTTCCGCAGGAAAATAGCCCGCCTCGACGCCGCCCAAAGCGGCGCCCATCATAAGGAGCGGCGCCAGCACGCCGCCGGAGGTTCCGGAGCCCAGCGCGATGGCCCAGATGGAGGATTTCACCAACAGCACGCCAACGATGGTCGCGCGGGGCACGTCGCCTTGCAGCAGCGATTGGATGGTGTCGTAGCCGACGCCGAGGGCCTGGGGAAAGATCCTTCCTCCCAGGCCGACCGCCAGGCCGCCAATGGCGGGCCACCATTTCCAATGAATGGGCAGCTTCAAAAAGGAGTCTTCCATCGCATAGACGCCGAGGGTCAGCAGGGAGGAGAGGCCGCCGGCCAGCAAACCGGCAACCGCGCAGCCGAGCAGTCCTTGCGGACCGATGAAAATGGAGTGCGCCGGCACGGGAAACAGCGGACCCAGACCCAAAATGTAACGCCGCGCCGCGCCGGCGGTCGCGCTGGCTAAAGCCACCGGAATGGCGCTTCTGGGCTTCCATTCGAACAGCAAAAGCTCGACGGCCAGAAGCACGGCCGAGACGGGGGTTGCGAAGGTGGCAGACATGCCGGCCGCCGCTCCGGCCACCAGCAGGGTCTTGCGCTCGGCCGCGGTGAGGTGAAAGAGCTGCGAAACGACCGATCCAATGGCGCCGCCGGTCATGATGATGGGCCCTTCGGCGCCGAAGGGACCTCCCGATCCGATGGAGATGGCGGCGGAGAGCGGCTTTAGAACCGCCAGGCGCGGCTGCACCTTGCTGCCATTGATGAGGATCGACTCAAGCGCTTCGGGAATCCCGTGGCCGCGAATGCGCTCCGAGCCATAGCGCGCCATCAGGCCGATGATCAGGCCGCCCACGACAGGAACGAGCACGGCGAACCAGCCCAGACGATGGCCCGCGGGGGAGACCAGCACGGCGCTGAGGCGGCCGTAGTAAAAGAGATTGGTGAAAAAAGCGATGAGTCGAAGCAGCAGCCAGGCGACGCAGGCGCCGAGGACGCCGATGCCAATGGCCAGGAACGAAATGGGAATCAGGCGCGGCGTGGCGGTAAAGTCACCCAGCTTTTGGGGAGGGTTGTGGCGAGCGATGGCCCGGGGCTTATTCACAGCGCCGCAGCCTTGCGAATGGCGTGGCGCAGCGTGGAGTTCAGCGCCTTGGCCAGCTCCGGACCGGACCGTTCGAGCTCGATCCGATGAGCCAGCGCGAGTTTGCGGAGGGTCGTCCGGCCCGAGGGCGTGAGCACGACCCAGACCTCGCGCCGGTCGCCGGTTCCGGCGCGCCGGGCGATGGCGCCCGTTTTCTCCAGCCGGTCCACCAGCTCCACGGCGCTGTGATGCTGAATGAACAGGCGCGATGCGATCTCGCGAATCGTGGGCTTCAAGCCGCAGGGAAGGCCGTGCACGGCCAGCAGCAACTGGTGCTGCTGCGGCTCGAGTCCGTATTGCTTGGCGGTGGCTTCGCTGAAATGGAGGAACTGCCGGATTTGCCTGCGGAATTCAGCGAGATCGCGATATTGCTGGCGCGAAAGATCCTGCACGCATCTATCGTATCACGATTGTATCGTATAACGATAGTTTTGGAGCTGGCTTCATGTAACTTGACCTTTTGCGCGCCCAGCAAATATACTCCAGCCTGGGAGGTGGGTCATGAGAGTCGTTGTCCTTGCGGCATGGACTGCCGTTGGTACCTTCACTTTGGCGACGGCCGCGACGGAAGCGCGCCGCGACGACTTGAAGAAACCGCTGGTGCTGGCGAGCCAAGGGAGCTTCTTTGTCGGTGGAGAGACGAAGAGCGTCGCCACGCCGGTTCCCGGCGGCGGCTCCGCCAATGCCGATTTCACGGTGAACCAGATGTACGTGCAGTATCAAACTCCCGTTGGCGGCGATAAGCACGTTCCGGTAGTGATGGTTCACGGCTGCTGCCTCAGCAGCAAGACCTGGGAGACCACGCCGGACGGGCGGATGGGATGGAGCGAATACTTCGTTCGCCGAGGGCGCCCGACTTATTTGGCCGATCAAGTCTCCCGCGCCCGATCCGGCTTCGACCCTAGCAAAATCAACGCCGTGAAATCCGGCGCTCTTCCACCCAGCGAGCTTCCCGGGGTGCTTTCCGCCAGCCACCAGGTTGCCTGGACCGTGTTCCGCTTCGGGCCGAGCTTTGGCAAGCCGTTTCCGGACGAGCAATTTCCGACGGAAGCCCTGGAGGAGTTTTACAAACAGATGATTCCGGATTTGAATTCGCTGCTGCCCAACCCGAATCCGACTTGGAAGAACATGGCGGCGCTAGCCGTTAAGCTGCATGGAGCCGTGCTGATGGGGCACTCGGAATCGGGGTTTTTTCCTGAGCAGGCGGCGCTGATTGATCCGAGCGGAGTGAAGGGGATCGTCTCCATCGAGATGCCGTGCGCGACCAACTTCACCGCGACGCAACTTACGACGCTTGCGAAAATTCCGACGCTGGTCATGTTTGGCGATCATCTAGGGGATGTGCAGGGCGGGCCCGCCAACTGGAAGACCTCGTTTGAGGGCTGTCAGACTTTCGTCAAGCAAGTGAACGCCGCCGGCGGCGACGCCAAGATGATGTATCTACCCGAAATGGGCATTCGCGGAAACAGCCACATGCTGATGCAGGACAAAAACAATCTCGATTTGGCGGATCTAATTCTGGCATGGATCGATCAGCACGTGGAGAGCAGGAAGGCGGCCCGCTCGCGTTAAACAGCCCCGCACCCAGGCTATCCGCCGCTAATAGGGGACAGCTTGCCCGCGCTTGGCCGGCGATCAGCGCCGCCCCGGGGAGGTCTTCGGTACGCTCTCATCTCGCATTGGCAGGCGTGGTGGGCGAGCCATTGCGAGCTCCCCTAACGATCGCGGTTTCGCAGCGGTGCTAGGCGGCGGAGGGCTGCTACGATGGCTTCGTGCTAGCCCTGGTCCTGATTTGGCTGGCCTGCGCGCTTGGGGGCGGGCTGTACGCCGCGCAGCAGGGCATCCCGTTCCGCATGGCCTTCGCCGCGCTGCCCGCGTTTTTGCTGGAAGCGACGTTTTACACGGTTTTGGGCACGGAGCGCTGGCGCGCCCGGCTGGAAAAGCTTCCGCGGGCGGCTGTGGCGGCTCTGCTGACGGCCGCAGCCGCCGCGCCCTATAGCGCCGCGGCCTTGACTTTCGGCTCGTTCCGATGGCAGGCCCTGGCATGGATCGCCGCGCTCGCCGCCATGGTTTCGTTCTGGTACGTGGCGCTGCCGCACAAAGCGCCCATCGACGTCGCATTCCTGCTGCTGATGGCGATTGTCGTGGTGAGCAATTTTCTCCGCCGGCAATATGAAAATCCCATTCCCAGGCTCCGTTTCGACGAGTTGGGGGCGCTGATGTGGATTCGCACCGGCGCCTTTGCGATGCTAAGCGTGCGAAGGATGAAGGGGGTGGGATTCGGATTCTGGCCCGCCCGTCCGGAGTGGCTGGTGGGCCTGGGCTATTTCGCCGGGCTGGCGCCGGTTGCGGGCGGAGCGGCTTGGCTGATCGGATTCGCGGCCCCACATCTGCCGCCGCCCGGCTGGGATCGGATTACGGTTTTGGCGGTGGGGACGTTTTTCGGGGTGCTGTGGGTATTGGCGCTGGGCGAAGAGTTTTTCTTTCGCGGATTGTTGCAGCAGTGGATGGGCGCCTGGCTCGGCAATCAGTGGCTGGGATTGGCCGGCGCGTCAGTCACATTCGGTTTGGTTCACCTTTGGTATCGCGCCTTTCCGAACTGGCGATTCGCCGTGCTGGCGACCATCGCGGGCTTGTTTTATGGATTGGCGTTCCGGCAGGCGCAGAGCATCCGGGCATCGATGGTCACGCACGCCCTGACCGTGACGGCTTTGCGGCTGTTCTATTCGTGATACAATCGCGCCGGTAGGGGAGTTGGCTGGGCTGAAAATCCCGGACCAGGAGGAGCTCATGGGCAGAATCCTGATGGCCGCAGCGCTGTCGCTTCCGGCCGTTTTGTCGGGTCAGTGGCTCGATTTGCGCACGCCTGGGATTCCCAGGACGGCCGACGGCAAACCGAATCTTTCGGCGCCGGCTCCCCGGACGCCCGATGGAAAGCCGGATCTGTCCGGGCTTTGGCGGCCCGAAGCAAATCCTTACCGGTTCGACATCATCCAAGATTTGAAGGATGAAGGGATCTTCCGGCCGGAGGCGGAGGATATTTTCAAAACGCGCGTCGCCGATTTCCGGCGGGGCGATCCGGTGACGCACTGCCTTCCTGGAGGCCCGTTGGAAGCCTTTACTGGGGGTGCGGCTCAGTTCTACAGGATTATTCAGTCTCCGGCGGTGACGGCCATCATTTACGAGAGCGGCTTTCACCGGCAGATCTTCACGGACGGGCGGGAGTTGCCCAAAGATCCGAATCCGACCTGGATGGGATACTCGGTGGGCCACTGGGAAGGCGACACGCTGGTGGTGGATAGCGCGGGGTTCAACGACCGGACGTGGCTCGACCGGGTGGGGCACCCGCATTCCGAAGAGCTGCACGTGACCGAGCGGTACCGGCGCATCGATTTCGGACACATGCAGTACGAGACGACCTATCGAGATCCAAAGATGCTGACGCGGCCGTTGAGCATCTCGCTGGGCGTGAACCTGGCGCCGGACACCGAGATGCTGGAGACGGTTTGCAACGAAAACGAGCGGGACACGGCGCATCTGGCAGGGAAAGCGAATGGAGGGATCCGAGTCAGCCGGGACGTTCTGGAGAGGTACACGGGACGGTATGAATTCGCCAAGGGGGCGCCCGCGGCGGGATCTTTCTTTCCGCGAAATCCGGTAGTGACTCTGGTGGACGGGCAGCTTTACTTGAACGACCTTCCTTTGATACCGCAAACGGAGACGAGGTTCGATTCGACGGCTGCGACGATTGAGTTCGTGTCAGACTCCCAGGGCGGCGCGGCGACGCATTTCATTCTCAAGGCCGCGGAGGGGGATTCGAGATTCGACCGCAAACCTTGACAGGGCGGGAACGGGCCATTAGGGGGTCTTGCGGGCCTCGAACATAATGGTCGAGCCGGCGCGGCAAGCGGCTTCCAGCATCGTGAAGGGGGTCGAGGCCGCCACCAGGGCGGCGTAAATGAGATCCTTGCACAGTTTTTGCAGAGGGCCTTCCGGAACGCCGCGTATGCGTCTGGCCATCGGATCCAAAGCTGGCGCCAGGCTGGTAGCCATACCGGCGGGGTTGTCGCGCAGAGAAAAATGTTTCACGCGGAGAATCTCGAAGCCACGGGAGGTGAGCAGAGATTCCAGGTCGCGCTCGCGGAAATCGATCAGGTGGCGGGGAACGTCGATTCCATTCCAACGGTCGCCGAACAGCAAAAACTGCCAGCAGGCGGCATTGGGGACCTGCACGATCAAGCGTCCATCGGGGCGCAAGAGGGAATGGGCGGCGGCGAGGTAGCTGGCGGGATCGTAGAGATGCTCGAGCACGTGGAACATGGTGATGGCGGAGCAACTAGAGGGAGGAAAAGGGGCGCTGGAAAGGCTGGCGCAGACGGCGGGCACTCCCAGGCGGCGCCAGGCGGCGCCGGCGGCATCGAGAGAAAAATCCAGGCCGGCGACGCGGCGGGAGGGGAGCTGGGCGGCGCGCTCCACCAGCATTTTGAGGAAAAGGCCGCCGCCACAGCCGACGTCGAGCAGCAGCCCGTCCTGGCGACAATCCCGGAGGGCGCGCTCGACAAACGTCAGATGGTCGCGGAGGACGAATCTTCTGTAAGCCTGTTCGAAGCGGTCGGCCGCGGTGGCTTGAGGAAGGAACCAGTAGTCCGGGGGGTAATATTGGGGAAGGTCGCTTGGCGAAGGGCGCGGAAACAACCGGATCAAGCGGCACTGGCCACACTCGACGATGCGGAAGGTTTTGGAGGTAGTGCGATAGAGCCGGTCGGTGGCGGAGAACAGGACGCGGATTAGAGCGCTTTGGCAGGCGGGACAAGGCTCGCGGGCGGCGTCCAAGCCATCTAGGTGGCCTGCTCGGAGATTTCCTTGAGCGGAATCCTGTAGTTGAGGAGGAGCTTGCGGACCTGGCGGGGAGTGAGGCGGCGGCGCAAGGTCCGGCGCTTGCGCAGCATTCGGGGAATCATGGGGAGAGCCGAGCAGGTTCCGCGAACCATGGCCCAGGCCGCTTGAAGCTTTCGCCAAGAACCGGAATAGTGGCGGATTTCGCCTTTGTTGCGGGCCGCGGCCCAAATCCCCGCGGCGATTCTTGCGAAATGGAAAGCGCCGTTTGCCCAAACCAGACTC
>Ga0070738_10000442_pt1 | contig 120023 bp, 102 predicted proteins | sample Coa_R2_2_FD_66446 | JGI IMG/M metagenome (GOLD analysis project Ga0070738, IMG submission 66446) | Surface soil microbial communities from Centralia Pennsylvania, which are recovering from an underground coalmine fire - Coalmine... | ecosystem: Environmental > Terrestrial > Soil >... | reverse complement strand
CAAGCCGAAGGTTCCGGCGTAGTTGCCGGTGGTTTGCATCGTGCCCGCCAGTGAGGGCGAGAGATCGTAGACGCTGGCCACCTCAGCGGTCTTGCCTGCTCCGCTCAAGGAGAAGGTGTTGTTGCCGAATCCGCCGATGAAGTACTGGTTCTGCACGCCGCTGGCGATGAACGTGTTGTTACCCTTACCACCACGCGCACCATACAGGGTCCCATTGGTCCCGACGGACAGAATCACCTGGCTGTTGGTGTAACTGGCGAGGACGCCGCCCTGCGTCGTGTTGAGGTTCACCGCAACCGCGCTCGACAGGTTGCCAAAATCAAAGAACGTCATACTGTTCGCACCAGCCGAATTCGTATTGACGTCAACGGTGTTGCCGGCAGCAGCTTGATCGGAGAACTGGACAACCGAAGCACCCGCAACCGGAGCGTTGTAAATGGCGGCGGTGGGCGTGCTTCCGAACTGGGTCACGAAGTAGACCGAAGGTGCGGTGCCGGAGCCAGCGACAGGACCAAAGTTAAAGTTCAAATAGTCGGCGACAGGATTGTTGCCGGTGCCCGCCAGAAATACGACTTGCCGCAGTGCTGGCAGGTTGGCCGGCGTGAGCATGGCGGCGGAGGTGATGCCCGTGTTGTTGGCGTTCTGGGTCGTGTTATCGACCACAATCTGCGTCAGTTGGTTGACGGCGTAGTTACCGCTGGTGTCTCCCGAGCCGACCGCCTTGAACGTAACATTTCCCCCCGCGGGCGCTTGCACCTGAATCTCACCATCTCCTGCTTTGTTAATGGTGATGACGAGCGTGCCGTTAGCACTGAGTGCGGAGAACGCCGCCGGAACGTCACGTTCCTCGAACCGCTCGAGGTTGAGTTTCGCCGTATTGGCTGTTGGGCGTTTTGGCTGTTGCCAGAAGTCCTGGGCCGAGGCCAAGGAGAGTAAGCGCCGAGCTACTTTTCGCAGTGACATTTTTTGGGCTCCCGTGTTGTAGGTGAAGATCAAGTCGTACGTCCGCACTGAGCCAGCGGAACTGCGAGTCCGCAAGATCAGAAGCTTCGCGTCTTGACCCGCGTCGGTAAGACGCGTTTCAAGTTTTAGCCAGCCCCAATACGCACAGCAAGCGCCGAATTCCTGTTTTTCCTATTTTGACTATCTCCCACATTGTATTATCCGAAACAATTACAACGCCTCATCAATTCCCTCGCAGACCGAAAAGATTGCCAGGAGGTCACTCCGCAGTTGGTAGGCTGAGCTTATGGCCCAGTTTTTGAAGAGGGAGGCGGGATGACGACCACCTACGACGAGATCATCTATCCGAGTTACCCTTACCATCAGTCGCATCCGGAACACCTCGCAACGATTGCCCGATTATTCGGCCTTCATTCGCCCCCAATCGACGGATGCTCTGTTCTGGAACTCGGTTGCGCGGCGGGCGGCAACCTGTTGCCGATGGCAGAGATGTTCCCAAACGCTCGCTTTATTGGGATTGATCTCTCGGCCCGGCAGGTCGCGCTGGGGCAGGCTGCGGTCCAGGCCCTTGGGTTGACGAACATCGAATTCCGCACGGTCAGCATCATGGATGTGACCCCGGAGTGGGGTCAGTTCGACTACATCCTGTGCCACGGCATCTACTCCTGGGTTGCGGATGAAGTGCAGGACAAGATTCTGGACATCTGCCGCCAGAATCTAGCTCCAAAAGGTATCGGGTACATTAGTTACAACACGTACCCCGGCTGGCACATGCGAGGAATGCTGCGCGAGATCATGTGCTTCCACGCGGCTCGTTTTACGCAACCCGAAGAGCAAATCCGCGAGGCCCGGATGCTGCTGGAATTCCTGGCCGAGGCCAGCGCCGGCGATGGTACGCCGTACTCGCTGCTCCTGCGTCAGGAGACGCAATTCCTGCGGCAACAAAGCGATGCGTACCTGTATCACGACCACATGGAAGAGCACAACAGCCCCTGTTACTTCTTCGAGTTCACGCAGAAAGTCAGGGCTGCCGGTCTCCAGTATCTGGGGGATGCACTGTTCCCGAGCATGTTCGCCCGGAACTATCCGCCGAAAATCGCCGCCATACTCAATCACTTGGCGAATGATCTGATCCAGTTGGAGCAGTATCTCGACTTCGTGCGGAACAGGATGTTTCGGTCGTCGCTGGTGTGTGCAATGGACGTGCCACTGGTCCGGGACATCAATGTTGATTTGCTCCAACAAATGTACATCTCCAGCCCGGCTGTGCGGCAAGAATCCCCCGCGAAGGATCCTCAGGGGAAGATTCTGGCAGGAGTGACCTTTGCGGTGGACGGTGCTGGAACAGTCACAACAGCGGATCCCGTTCCGATCGCGGTACTTGAGGCATTGGGTCGGGCATGGCCGGAGTCGATGGAATTCGACCAACTCGCCAACGCGCTCGTCGCGGCCGGGACACTTGACTCCACGAAGGAAGTGCGGCACCGTCTGGCAACGGTGCTCATGGATCTGGTGGCGTTCGCGGCGATTTCGTTGTCGGTCGGTCCGGCTCGGTGTGCGGGGCGAATCAGCGGACCACCGAAAGTGACCTCGCTGGCACGCTACCTTGCGGCGAAGGAAGGCTGGCTCCCAACCCGCCGGCATGCGGTCTGCCGGATCGATGACTTCGGTCGGCGCATGGTGCCACTTCTGAATGGTCAGCGAACACGCGATGAAGTGATCGACATCCTGCTTGAGGATTTCCGAACCGGGAAAATGTCGTTGCAGCAAGACGGGGCGCCCGTGCGCGACTCCGTGCGAGCGAGGGAGTTACTGGCTGCGGGGCTGGCAGACCGTCTCGAAGTTCTCCGCCGGGCGGGGGCGCTGGTGGGGTAAAGAAGAGCCACAGATGACGCAGATAAACGCGGATCAGAACAGGAAAGAAGAGTTCAGATCAGGTTGAGGAGGATGTGGGGAAGTCCCCACCCCCGATGAATACGATGATGGATTTCGATCCTGCTTCATCCTGTTATCTCGTCAAATGTTCATCTCTGCCTTGTCTGTCTTGATCCGTGTTTATCTGTGTCATCCTGCGGCTCTTCTTCCGAAGGTCGAACTCAGGCGGCGAGTTTGCGTGCTGGGACGTGTGTCCGGCCATACCGAAGAAGCTGGGCGATGCGTGTTGATGCCTGGCCGTCGCCATACAGATAGACGGGTTGACGGGGGGGCGGATTGGTCAGTAAAGCGGTCGCCCGTGCGACAATTCGCACCGCATCGGTTCCCACGAGTTCCGCCGCTCCCGCTTCAACCCCCTCGGGACGCTCCGTTGTCTCGCGCGTGACCAGGACGGGTTTGCCAAGGGCCGGTGCTTCTTCCTGGATGCCGCCGGAGTCAGTGAGGATGAGGTCGGCCCGCGCCATCGCCGCGACAAAATCCGGATATTCCATCGGTTCGATAGCATGAACGTGCGCGTGGCCCTCGAACACTTTCGCCGCGGCACGAACGTTCGGATTCGGGTGGAGCGGAACAAGCGCGGTCAAGTTCGGGCGTTCTTCGGTCAACGTCACAACAGCCCGAAACACCTGTTCCAACGGCGGGCCAAACGATTCCCGCCGGTGCGCCGTGACCAGGAGCAATTGGTGTCCGTCCGGTACTGGCACTGGAAGCGGTCGGCGTTCGGCTGTCACTTTCGCGCAGGTCGCAAGAAGAGCATCAATCCCAGAGTTCCCGGTCACATGAATTCGATTGGGGTCTGTCCCTTCGGCCAGGAGGTTGGTTCGGGCTTGCATCGTGGGCACGAACAAGCAGTCCGCGAACACATCGAGCAATCGGCGGTGGGCTTCTTCCGGGAAGGGGTGATTCAAATTGAACGACCGCAGACCCGCCTCGACGTGGGCCACCTTGACGCGTTCGTAGTAGCCGGCCAATCCAGCGGCAAAAGCGGTCGTGGTATCCCCCTGGACAACAACCCAGTCGTACCGGCTCTGCCGAAAGATCGCGCCCACTCCAGATAGAATTTTCGCGGCCACACCCGGCAGCGTCTGGCCGGGAGTCATCGCGTTGAGATCGTGGTGAACCGGGAGTTGGAAGAAGTCGAGCATCGGGCGGATGAGGTCGGTGTGCTGCCCCGTCAGACAGCATTCGACCACAACTCCGTCCTCCGCCTCCAGCGCGCGGACCACTGGCGCCAGTTTGATCGCTTCGGGACGGGTGCCAATCGCGACGAGAACTCGCATACACGACTCCATCACGCGGCTTGGCGAACGCAACCTGTGGTTGTCGTCGGTGTTCCCTCGATCGCCGAAGCAATCTCGCCAGCCAGGTTCGCGGCCTTCGCCCGCCAGCGATGCCCCCAGGCGAACAGTCGACGTTCTTCCATCTCCTCGATGGTCTTCGGACCGACCAATCGCGTCACTTCTTCTCCGGCTTCCGCCGCGTTGCGGTAGGTCCGAATCAGAGGGAGATACTGGCGGATTTCCTCGAAATCCGAGGCGAGTACGGGCAAGCCCGCCGCCAGATATTCGTAGAGCTTGACCGGATTCACCGCATCGATCGCTTTGGAGCGAATGAACGGAATAAGTCCGACATCAAAGCCGGTCAGAACGGAAGCCAACTGATCGTGTGGAATCGGACCAGTGAAGACCACGTTGGGAGGTAACTTCGGCGGTTTCACGTCGGTAGGCCCAACAAGAACCACGGATCCCGACGGCACACGTTCTGCGATCGACTCGACCGCGCGAAAATCGAACCAGTGCGAAATCATCCCGACGTAGCCGATGCGGGGGCGCGGTAAGTTCGCCAGAATGGGAGCCGGGGTGGCATCGCGCAGGTGGTGGAATAACTCTTCGCGAACGCCATTGCTAATCCACACCGCGCGTCGAACGGTCTCGCCGTAGCGATCGAGCAACACCCGCGCGGACACGATCAGTCGATCGGCCCGCGCGAGTAACTCACTATGCAAGCGGGTATACCGCCGGCGTTGATGCGCGCGCAAAAACAGATCGGGTTCGTCCATCAAGTCGTAAATCAACGGCACATTAGCCAGATAGTCGACGGCGTCGAGTTGGTCGGGGAACGTCGCGACCACCGCAGCGGGTGGTTGCAACCCGCGACTGCGCAGAAACTCATACAGCCGAGGCACAACCGCGCGATAGTTCAGCCTGTTGAAAAAACCAATCGATCGCGCGCCCGGAAGACCTGGCGGTGGATTGAAGACGTGGAGCCGCGAGGGGCACGCTTCAGCCGTCGGGGCGACTCGCGGACTTCGGAACGATTTCAGGAAAGAACGGTTGGGGTCCACGTACACGATATCGGCCACATCCGAGAGGCCGAGGGCGAGTTGGTGACAGCGTTGCCAGGCTGAACGGAATGGGACATTCGCCAGGAGGATGACCGGGCCAGGAAATTGCGAGCCATCCGAGGTTTCAGGCCGGTCAACTGGCCTGAGGGTATTGGTCAGGTGGCTTGGCAACCCGTTGGGCTCTCGGGAGCGAGATACGTGGATCATGCAAGTGCCACCAGACTGGAACAGCTCGGCGTGCCCATCGATCTTTTCACGATTCCTACGCCATTCCGGACGCCCACGCATCCCCTGCCACCTGAGCATGAGGTCATCAGCCGGGAGCGCGGCGATCACGGTGCTGGAATCACCGACCGACGCCTCTCGAACACCTCGCTGACGCACTGACACATTGAGGGAGCGCGCAAGGACCACGTGTTGAACCAGAGCAGACGTGTTATCGTCGGGATTAACCGCAAACCTTCATCCAAAACCTGCTTCGTGATCCGGTGCGATTTGCCCAGTTTGTGAGAAGCTAGGAAGACTTGACTGATCATTCAGTGCTAAGCCCGGCAGTCGGCTCCTATTCGTGGAAATAACCTCTACAAGCGGATGTTATTCACTTCTCCAACCCCTCTAACCGTCCCGTACTGTCGCCGAAGGTATCGACGGAAGCACCCAACGCGGCGAGTATCGATAGGTGGAGATTGGTGAGTGGAGTTTCGCGTTCGTAGCGGATATGCCGGCCGGTCTTCAGTGCCCCGTTCCCTCGACCGGCGAGCAAAATCGGCAAGTCGTCGTGATTGTGAATGTCGCCATCGCTAATTCCCGAGCCATACAGAATCAGGCACCGGTCCAGCAGCGTACCGTCACCGTCCGGGATCGCTTTCAGCTTTCCAAGCAGGTAAGCGAACTGCTCAATGTGGAAGGTATTAATCGCGCGAATCTTCCTCTGCTTCGCGGCGTCGCTGCCGTGATGAGAAATGTCGTGATGTCCCTCCGGCACGCCAAGCGTGGGGTAACTCCGGTTACTGCCGTCGTTGGCGAAGACGAATGTGGCAATTCGTGTGAGATCAGCCTGGAATGCGAGCACAAGCAAATCGCACATCAACCGGGCGTGGGTGCGAAAGTCGGCTGGCACACCAACCGGTTTCGTCATCTTCGCCTGCCCGACTTCCACGACTGGTTGTGCCAGCGCGATCCGTCGCTCCAGTTCGCGAATACCGGTCAGGTATTCGTCGAGCTTTCGCTGGTCGGCCACTCCCAACGTGCCGCGAACGCGCGTGGCGTCCTCGGACACGAAATCGAGGATGCTCTTGCGGTCGCGTTCCCGACGCGTGCGGGCCGCGTCGGTTTCGGTTGCCTTCGGACCGCCGAAGAGTCGTTCGAAAACGAGGCGAGGATCGATCTCCTTCGCCGCGGGGGTCGATTCTCCACGCCAGGAAAGGTTCGTCTGATACGCGCAGCTGTAGCCGTGGTCGCATGCCCCATCACTTGTGCTCCCCTCGCACCCGAGTTCGAGAGAGGGGAACCGCGTTGCCCCGCCCAGCTTGGTCGCTGCGAACTGATCGACCGAGATGCCTGCCCGGAGCCCAACGCCATTGGTCTTGCGCGGATGGCGGCCGGTGAGGAACGCGGCCATCGCGCGAGCGTGGTCGCCGCTTCCATCACCATGAGCACGGGCTTTATCGAGCGTCAATCCACTCAAGACGAGCACATCGCCGCGAACAGACTTCAGCGGGGCCAAAATGGAAGGAAGTTCAAAGTTGCTTCCGGTCGTCGTAGGCGTCCATGCCGGCATGTGAACGCCGTTCGGAACATACACGAATGCAGCGCGGGTGGGACTCGCTGCTGCCGCCTTCGCGGCGGGTTCTCCCGCAGGCGTCATCGTTTCCAACAGCGGCAACGCCACTGACACGCCGAGCCCACGCAGCGTTGTCCGGCGCGAGATCGCCCAGGGCTTCTTCATTGATTTCCTCCGGCGGTTCGCGTTTGGAATGGAGTGCTGTGCACCAGAGCGAGTACGAGAGCCGAGAACCGATACTCATTGGCGATCAGTTTGCGGGTGATGTCCGTGACTGCGTGCCAGTCGCGGCGATCCAGCCCACGCCCGAGAGCGTAGGTCAATAGTTTCTCGGTCAGACAGCGAGCGAATGCCTCCCGGCGTTCCAGTAACACGGATCGCAGCCCCGCTGCTCCGGCGAAAGTGCGCCCATCGGGCAACGTTCCCGAAGGATCGACGGGCAACCCGCCATCGTGAGTTCGCCACGCGCCGATGGCGTCGAACGATTCCAGCCCAAAACCAAGTGGGTCCATTGCTGCATGACATGCGGCGCAGTTCGGGTTGGCGCGGTGTTGCTCCATCCTCTGCCGGAGCGTTGTTCCAACCAGCGTCTCTTTAAGTTGCTCCACGCCGGGCGGAGGGGCGGGTCGCGGAGTGCCGAGGATATTGTCGAGGATCCAACGCCCCCGCTTGACCGGCGAGGTGCGCGTGGGATTCGATGTCACCGCCAACACGCTGGCGTGCGTAATCACTCCACGCCGTGGCGTTCCTGCAAGCGACACTTTGCGAAACTCACTGCCACGAACGCCTTCGAGCCCATAGTGCCGGGCGAGGCGTTCATTGACGAACGTGTAATCGCCATCCAGAAAGTCCAGCACGCTGCGGTCTTCGCGCACGATCGCGGCAAAGAAGAGTTCCGTTTCGCGGATCATGGCGGCGCGGAGCAGTTCGTCGAAATCCGGAAACCATGTCGGATCGGGTGTGAACTCCTTCAATCCGCGCGTCTGGAACCACTGGCCAGCAAAATTCTCCGCCAGAGCATTCGCCTTTGGAGAACGGAGCATCCGCTCCACTTGCCGGGCAAGATTGTTCCCGCGCCGGAGTGTGCCTCGAACCGCGTCCGCGAACAGTTCTTCATCCGGACAACTGCTCCACAGGAAGTACGACAGGCGCGTTGCCAGTTCGAAGTCATTCACGCGCCCTTCGGCTGAGGTGCTGGACTCGATGCGGAACAGGAATTGGGGGGAACACAAAATCGCCTGGAACGCCACGCGAATACCGGGTTCAATCCCCTCGCCATTCCGAAGAGTTTCCTCCACGAAGCGGAGCAGGCGCGTCACTTCGTCGTGGGTCGCGGGTCGGCGGTACGCCCGATCCGCGAATGCCATCAGGATGGAATAAGCGCGCTGGCGTTCCTGGTCGATCGGATCGGAAGCCGGAAGATCGTCTTTCGATAACACCAGACGATTGCGAACGTGATCCCTCTCCGGGTACGTGATCTTCCGGTACGAGAGAGGAACGGCGTCCGACGGCGGGTTCAGCAATCGCTGGCGAGTGGCGGCGTCGCGGAACGCCGCCTCGACCGCGTACTCCGCGGCGGCGAGATACTTCTCCAAGAGTAGCGGCGGCAGTGAGAGAACATCGCCGTTGTTGTCGAACCCGTGCCCGGTGTCGTCGGCGGGGAAGTTGTCCGCCGGGCGGAGGTCGAGGCCAGTGAGGTCGCGGATCGTGTTGTTGTACTCTGCTCGATTCAGCCGCCGGATTGTCGCGCGGGGGGAAGTAGCCGGCACCGCATTCAGCCAGGCCTCGAGTACATCGAGTTCGACGGGAGTAGGTCGTGGTCGGCCCGTTGGTGGCATATTTCCAGCACGGACGGCATGCACCACTTTTTCCCAGGAATCTTCACACAGATCCGCCAGATTGAGCCCGCCGCGGGCATGGCTTGCATCGTGACAGGGCAAGCAGTGCTTCGCGAGAATGGGTTCGACTTCGGTCTGAAACGATGGTGTCGGGAGAACGGGACTCGGACGCCAGCGTTCGTCGAATGGTTCCTCAGGGAGTGGGGAAACCGGCACGTATTCGAACTGGGATGAACGCGTACGGAGGATTCCGAAGAACCAGACCGCACAGATTCCGACTGCGGCAAGGCCGAGCAGGTAACAGGCGCGTTTCATGGGTTCATTCAGGCCCGGTGCGAATCGGGAATCGGGGGCAATCACTCGGATTGTCCCCGAGAAGCGAAGGTAATCAGTCGAGAGAGACGGTTTCGCCCCCCGCTCGCGTCACAAGCGCGACGATGGTCGGGGCCGGTATGGTCTCGCGCAGGAACCGAACAGAGCCGTCACCGAACAGAGCATTCGCTCCGCCGGTGTGCCACGAGTAAATCTCGTTGTTGCTGGTGTAGTTGATCATGCACGGCCCCAGTCGATATCCGCTATTGTTGCACTGCGCACCCGCCAGGGCGGAGTAGCAGAACATATCGCCCCACGCGCCACCACCGCTCGACACTGGTTCGGTGCTCCCGTCCACCGGCAACCCATCCACTTCCGACTTGTAAATCTGCCGCAGGCGGTTGTAACCAACTGGTTTTCCTCCGGACTCGGACATAAAGATCGTGTTCGAGGTACCGTCGGTCACGGCCAGGATTGGGAACGGGCCGCCACCGGGATACTGCGGGTCATTCAGGGTGCCCATCATCTGGGTACTCCCCGAATACTGCGACGTCAGCCCGAGGCTGGAAGTGAGTGCGTCTTGAATACCGGCGATCGGGAAATAGTCCGACCGAGCCCAGATTTGACCGGGAGGGGCTACGTTGCTCACGCCATTCGAGTTCCCACCTGGGAAGCAATACGCCCCGCCACCGTTGCCGTATGGACCCCAGCAGGCGTTGTAATAGTCGAGTGTCGGCGGGGTCGGGTTCGCCGGACACAAGTAGGTTTTCACTACGGACACGTAAGCCGTGTTCGAACCCGAGTGCGCGCCGTTGGGCGGGATGTTGGCCGTGTCGAACTCCGACACGTTCGGGTTCAGCCGGCTGTAGAGCGGCCCCTGCTCGACGTAGGGCAGTAAATTCGAGTGCAGAGAGAGCCCGACGTTGCGGCCGGCGAACTGCGCGTTCGAGTCCATGTCGGGCGACGACAGCTTGGTGTATGCGGCCGGCAACTTCCCGTTGCTCGATTCATAGTTGTGGATGGCCAACCCGATCTGCTTGAGGTTGTTCTGACACGCCATGCGAGCAGCGGCCTCGCGCACCTTTTGCACGGCTGGCAGGAGCAGACCGATCAGGATGGCGATGATCGCGATGACGACAAGCAGTTCGATCAGCGTGAACCCGCGTCGGGCGCTATGGGTTTGGTTCATGGTTTCAGACTCCGGTTGTTTGGGTGACGAGAAACAACACAAGCCAGCCGCTACTTCAGTTCGAACGGCGGCAGGATATTCGGCTTCGCCTCAACCGTGGCCGTCAACAGGGGCTTGTTCGGGTCGAGGTACTTCTTCTTCAGGCGATCGGGGGCCCCCAGCGCAGGTGCACGGCCGCGTTTCGCGCCCGCCCCTTCCTTCCACTCGACGAGCACAACGTACTCGCCGGGCGCTGCGCCCTCTCCACCTGGTCCGACGAGGGTGAAGGTGCCGTCCTCGGTGACGATTCCTTGTGGCGTCGGCTCCTTGAGCGGGTCCGCAGATCCCTTGCGGACGAAAGTGACGGTCGCGCCAACGGCGGGTTCACCATTGACCAGAACCTTCCCGCTCACCGGATAGAGTCCGGACGAATTACAGCCGGCGCAAACTATGAGACTTGCCGCCAGCATGGCGGCGATGAACAAGCGAGCGTGCATGTCGCACGGCTCCTTTCTGCGTGCTTCACCAGGCGCGAAGGCTTGGTGATGCGGGAAGGATCGCGACTACCTACGCAACGCGCATACCGAGCGCGGGTCGGATCGTTGGCTGGCCGGTGTGCTCGGCGGCAGCGTGAGTTACGACAATTTTTCTTCGAGAACCCGCGTCGGGCGAGGCCGGAGGGTAGGGCAATGTGCAATCACGTGCGTGCAATTCGCACGAGTTGCAATCGCTGCCTTGCGGCGCAAGGGACGAGTTGGCGGATAAAAACGAAAACGAACTTTCGTTTCAACCGTCAGGAAGTAAGTGGAGGTAGTGAGAAAAGCGGCGTCAGAGACCCGCGCCGTTCGAGATGACAAGGCGAAGGTAGATGGCGTGCATCGAGGTTGGGTTGACGGTGACGAGTTGCATGAGTGGATTCTCAACGCAAGTACAAACTCATTCCCGTAACGCTGTGCGAATTGTACGGCGTCATTGCCGGCTGTCAACGCGATTCCTCGGGGAGCCAGAGCGACTCGTGCGTGTCGAGATCGGCTTCTGCTTCGCGAGCGATCTCCTCATGCCAAACCAAGCTGGCGTACTCACCGACGGCCGAGAGCCAGCCGGGAACGCAGTGTGCCCGCAACGCGTGGGGTAAGAGCACAACCAGCCGCTTCGCCCCATTCGGCCGACCCGGTTGAAGAGCGTAAAACTTGTCGAGGTACGTCGGGCTTTCCAGGCAGACGGCCAGCACTTGCCCAAGAAATACCGGGGAGAGAGCACGCTGGACCTGTTCGGCATCCATTGCGCCGATCGGTTCCAGAATCACTTGCAAGGTGGTGAAGGGATTCGCCGCCAGCACCTCGCGAATCAGAGCTGCAATCCGCTCGAAATGGCTCTGGAAATGTGCGGCCCGGAGCCAGAGCGTGAATGCCTGAGCGCGGTGGGCTGGCTTGGGGGGCTGAGCGGATTCACCGTCCAGTTCGACACGCCAGACGCGTTCCAGTCGCGTCTGCCATTCGGCTGATCCATCCAGTTCGAAATCCAGTACCGGCTCCGGCGGCGCATCGAACTCTATGCCGAACACATCCTGCGCTTCTTGCATCAGTTCAAACATCGCGGCCGCGTCGAGCGTCGGCGTTCGGCGCACGTAGTACGGCGGTCGCGGCTGGTATGTCAGGCCCAGCTCCGCGGCCTCATGTCGAAATGCCGTGCCCGGCAGAATCGCCAGATTGAACACCTGAACCCGTGAGTACAGTTCGCCACTGTGCAAATAGTGCAGTCCCTCGCGAACCGACTCGGCGGTATCGCCGGGCAACCCGACGATGAGATCGACCGTGACCTTAATTCCGGCATCGATCAGGGCGCGAACGCCACGCTCGAACGCCCGCAGGTTGTTCTTTCGCCCCATTCGGTCCATTGCTTCCCGATCGACGGATTGCAGCCCTACTTCGACTTCCTCAAAACCTGCGTCGCGGAGCAATTTCGCAATTTCGGAGGTAATCCCCTCAGCCCGGAGTTCCCCGAAGTAGCGGAATCGGCGGCCGGGGTTCCCCTCCGCCAGCGTGCGGACGAAGCCCGCGAAGTCTTTCCGCTGGTTGAGCGTCGGGTCGAGCAGAAAGACTTCCTCCGCGCCGCGAGCGCGGGCGTGAGCCAGGCTCGCTAGTACCGCTTCGCGAGAGAGGAAGTATTGCGAATCGTAGCTCTTGGGGTAGTAGCAGAACTTGCAGTTGAAGACGCATCCGCGCGTGGTTTCCAGAAGCAACATGCGATCATCGGCGGCATCGAGAATACCCGCAAGGTACGGTGAACCGAGCCGGTCCAGATCGGGCAGCGGCGAGCGGAAAGCCGGAACGCGATCCGGACGGAACCGTGGAGCGTCCAGCGGTGGAACGTATAAGCCCGCGATCGGGACCGGCGGCACATCTTCGCCGTCGAGAAGCGCAAGCAGAAGTTGAGCGAACGTCTGCTCGCCCTCACCGATGGCGGCGAAATCGTAGTCGGGTGAATTGAGTACCCAGGCGTTATCGGCGGTGATCTCCGGGCCACCGAGGATGATCTTGGTTTGCGGTCGGCGTTGCTTGAGTTGGTGGGCAATCCAGAGTGTGCGTTCGATGTTCCACAGATAACAAGTGAAGCCGACGAGCCACGGTTCTCGCGCCGCCAGTTCTTCGACCAGACCACGGTCACTCAGTCGGTTTGCCAACTCGGCGGGAAGAAGTTCGATGGCGTAGTCATGGCCCAGTCCGCGCGTCTCGGCGAAGAGCTTGAGGTACGCGCCGGCAAGCGGCACGTTTCCGCGAATCGGACTGGGGCCGAGCGGCGGAATCGGGAGCTGAGCCAGAACGATAGTGCGGCGCGGAACGTTCATATTCGGATTGTACCGAACGCCGACTCCTCCGGTCCGGGACGTTTTCAGCCGGACGTTCCACATGCTCCCAGACAGATCGGTTCCCAAACACCCGCGTACGGCATCGCGGTTGCTCTTTTTTCGGTGGTTCGTTCCGAATCGCGAGATCGAACGAGCAATCATGGTGGTTCAGATGGACCGCTGGGCGGTCTTGGGGCATCGTTCTGCCCAGCGCCGGGCAACCGACCGCGCTGCCGCCCCCCACCGCCGACAATGCTTGGCGATCGCGCATGGCTCCCACCCTGGAAGGGTCATCATGTTTGGTCTGCCGTTACTTTCCGATCCGGAACAACGTGCGCCCCAGCCATTCAGCAGACAGACACAGCAAAAGGGATCGCGACTCCGCGGGGCGACCGTCACCAAGAGTGTTTGCCCATACTGCGCTGTTGGGTGCAGTCTGAACGTCTACACCAAAGGCGGGCAACTCATCGACATCGAAGGCAATCCCGACAGTCCGATCAACGAAGGTACGCTCTGCCCCAAGGGCGCGAATAGCTTCCAGTTGGCGGTGAATCCACACAGGCAACAGTATGTGCTGCACCGCAAGCCGTACTCGGACCGTTGGGAGCGAGTGCCTCTGGACTGGGCGCTCAACCGCGTGGCGGAACTCGTGAAAGAAGCACGCGAAGAGGGGTTCATCCACAAGGATGAGCAGGGGCGGCTCGTCAATCATGTCACCAACATGGGCACACTCGGCGGAGCCACGCTCGACAACGAGGAGAATTACCTCATCAAGAAACTCTTCTCGGCCGGGCTCGGCGTGGTCTCGGTCGAGAACCAGGCACGAATTTGACACTCCGCCTCGGTGCCCGGTCTGGGTGCCTCATTCGGGCGAGGAGCAGCGACAGGCTACCAACAGGATCTCGCGAACAGCGACTGCGTGCTGTTCATGGGCTCCAACATGGCGGAAGCGCATCCGGTCGGCTTCCGCTGGCCGCTGAAAGCGCAAGCACGCGGCGCGAAACTCATCCACGTCGATCCACGATTCACACGCACTTCCGCGATGTGTGATGTGTTTGTGCAGATCCGCGCCGGAACGGACATCGCGTTCCTCGGTGGGCTCATCAACTATGTGATCACGCACGAGAAGTACTTCAAGGAATTTGTCCTCGCGTACACGAACGCCGCGACCATCATTGAAGACGAGTTCCGCGATACGGAAGACCTGGATGGCGTATTCAGTGGGTACAACGATGAAACCCACGAGTATGAACCCGCGAAGGGCGGCTGGGGCTATCAAGGGTCGAAGTCCGAGGCGAAGGCTCGAAAGGTCAAGAAAGCCGAGCCCACCGGCTACCGGCAGCGGAAAGCCGGTGGAAGCAGTCACGGTATGCACGGTTACGGGCTGATGGGCGGCGCCAGTTCCCACAGTCAACCGCGGAAAGGTCCGACCGAGGTGCCCGACGGCATCCATCGCGACGAAACACTGCAAGACCCGCGGTGCGCCTTTCAACTGCTCAAGAAGCACTACGCCCGATACACGCCCGCCGTGGTTGCCGAAGTCTGCGGCTGCCGTCCCGAGCAGGTTGTGCAGGTAGCGGAGTTATTTTGCCAGAACAGCGGTCGCGACCGGACCAGTGCCATCGTCTACGCAGTGGGCTGGACACAGCACACCACGGGCGTGCAGATGATCCGTGCTGCGGGCATTCTGCAAATGCTGCTCGGCAATGTCGGCCGGCCAGGCGGCATGATTATGGCGATGCGCGGACACGCCAGCATCCAGGGTTCCACCGACATCCCAACTCTCTATGACCTACTACCGGGGTACCTCCCACAACCGGCAGCCGATAAGGGACACGAGAAGTTGGACGAATACATCGGCCATGAAGGATTACCGACGGGTTACTGGGTTCACACGAAGAAGTTCGTCGTCAGTCTGATGAAGGCGTGGTACGGCGACGCCGCGACAAGGAGCAATGACTACCGCTGGTCATGGTTACCGCGCATCGACCGCGACTATTCGCAGTTGCCGTTCTTCATCAACATGACGGAGGGGAAGGTGAAAGGTTACTTCCTCTTCGGCCAGAACCCGGCCGGCGGAGGACCGAACGCGGGACTCCACCGTGCTGGAATGCGTCACCTCGACTGGCTCGTTGTTCTCGACTGGTTCCTCACGGATAGCGCCAACTTCTGGAAGGACGACCCAACCGGCCCGCCGGCACAGGGTGTGAAGACGGAGGTCTTTTTCTTCCCGGCCGCCGCAGCTCCCGAGAAAGAAGGTAGCTTCACCAACACGCAGCGTCTCTTGCAGTGGCACGACAAGGCACTCGACCCACCGAACGATTGCCGTTCGGATGCCTGGTTCGTCTACAACCTCGGCAAGAAGTTGAAAGCACTCTACAAAGGCTCGCGAAAGGCCAAGGATCAACCGCTTTTGCGCCTCACCTGGGATTACGACTACGATGCTCCTCCGCACCTTCCTGACGGCACTCCGAGTCTGATTGCTGGCGAACCGGACGTGTCGAAGGTGCTTCAGGAGATCAACGGCTATGACCTGACCGAAATCGACCCTGCCACGAAAAAGCCGAAGTTGCTTTCTGGCTTCGCCGACCTCAAGGACGATGGTTCGACCGCGTGTGGGTGTTGGATCTATAGCGGCGTGTTTCCCAAGCCAGATCACAACCGCGCGCGGGATCGCAAACGTACGGGTAACCCGATCGAGCCGGAGTGGGGATTCGCGTGGCCGCACAATCGCCGCGTGATGTACAACCGCTGCTCCGCTGACCCGGCCGGTAAGCCGTGGTCGGAACGAAAGAAACTCATCTGGTGGGATGAGGGTCTGGGCAAATGGGTCGGTCCGGATGAACCCGATTTCCCACCCGACAAACGACCGGACTATCGCCCCGCCTCCGGCGCACAAGGAATGGACGCGCTGAGCGGGGCTGCGCCATTCATCATGAAGCCGGACGGGATGGGTTGGATCTTTGCCCCCGGACCGACAAAGGATGGTCCATTCCCCACTCATTATGAGCCGGTCGAATCGCCGGTTCGCAACCTCTTCTATCCGCAACAGCCGGACAATCCAACGACGCGTTACTTTGAGTCGCCACTCAACAAGATGGTGCATCAACCCACGCCGGAGTTTCCGGTGGTTGCCTGCACATTCCGGCTGACGGAACACTACCTCAGTGGTCCCATGAGTCGATTCAACTCGTGGCTCAACGAACTCATGCCGGAAATGTTTGTGGAACTCAGCCCCGAGCTGGCAGCGGAACGCGGGATCGAGCACGGTGGCTGGTTGGTGGTGCGTTCACCGCGCGGCGCAATCGAAGCGCGGGCGATGGTCACACGCCGGCTCCGCCCGCTTTTGGTTCGCGGACAGGTGATTCACCAGATCGGCATGCCGTTCCACTGGGGTTATGCCGGTGAAACGGTTGGCAGTATTGCCAATGACCTGACTTCACTTGTCGCCGATCCAAATGTGAGCATGCACGAGGGGAAGGTTTTCGTTTGCCAGGTGATGGCTGGGCGCCTGGATGGCGGTGCGCCGCGACAACCGACGGTGCCGCCCGCTCCGTGGCCGACACGGGCTGACATTCCGGCCACTCCGCGCTCCGCACAACCCGAAGGACACTTGAAATGACCGCACTGGAAGTGCTCGACGAAGTGACAAACGCCTTTCCTCCGCGCTACACGGTCGTGCCGAATGCTGACGCGGACGAGGCGAAGGGATTTTTTACCGATGCGACGCTGTGCATCGGCTGCAAGGCGTGTGAGGTGGCGTGCAAGCAGTGGAACCAGCTCCCCGCCGACGGAATGGAATTTACCGGCTACAGCTACGACAACACCAAACACCTCAGCGCCACCACCTGGCGGCACGTCGCATTCAAGGAAAAGGTGGGGGTTGATTTCGGCCGGTGGCTGATGGTCAGCGATGTCTGCAAGCACTGCGCCGCGGCTCCGTGCCAGCAGTCGTGTCCGACTGGCTCCATCGTTTATAACGAATTCGGCGATGTGTACGTGCAACCAGATATCTGCAACGGCTGCGGTTACTGCGTGACCGCGTGCCCATTCGGCGTCATCGATCGGAGCATGATCGATGGCCATGCGCACAAGTGTACGCTTTGTTTCGACCGGCAGGCGGATGGTATGGAGCCGGCCTGCGCCAAAGCGTGCCCGACCGATTCCATTCAGTTCGGCCCGGTCAAGCAACTCCGCGAGAAAGCTCGCGAACGCGTTGAACAACTGCACGAACAGGGCCGCACGGATGCGTACCTCTATGGAGCCGACTCCGTCGGCGACTATGGCCCGCTCAACTCGTTCTTTTTGCTCGAAGACCACCCGCACGAATACAACCTGCCGGTCAATCCGCCGCAACCGCTCCATAACCAGGCTCCGCGTTATGCCGCTGGCCTTGTCACGGGGCTAGTCCTGACGGCAGTTGCCGCGTTGGCTTTTCGGAGTGCCGCCCGTGCCACATGACACGCAAATTCAACGTACCGCTCCCGGATCCCACGGTTCCCCCACAAACCGTGGTCTTGGCTTTCCGCATGCCGCCGGCGAACCCGTTTTGCAGCGCCGCGATGCGGAAGCCGCACCGGGCTACTACGATGTGCCGATGCTCAAACCGCCGGTGTGGCACAAGTTGATCTCCTGGTACTTCTTCCTCGGTGGGCTGAGCGGTGGAGCTTACGTCACCGCGCGGCTCGCGGAACGCTTTGGCGGCACAAAGTTCCAGCCGCTGGCGCGAATCGGAACGTGTGTGGCCGCGGCGGCTGCCCTTCCATGTGCACCGTTATTGATTGCGGATCTTGGCGACCCGAAACGTTTCCACCACATGCTGCGAGTCTTCAAGCCAGAGTCGCCGATGAACCTTGGCGCGTGGGTGCTCACCGCTTACCACGGTACGGGCGCAGCGGCGCTGGCGCGTGAGTGGTTGCGGTGGGGCAAAACGGACGAGGAACTCCAGCATCAGGGCTTTTTGCGGAACGCGGCGGATGGATTGCTGGTCGCCGTGGCGGATGTGGGCGGAATCCCGCTTGCGCTACTGCTCGCCTCCTACACCGGCGTCCTTCTGACGGGTGGATCAACACCAGTCTGGTGCAAAAACGCGTGGCTCCCCGCGCTCTTCAGTGCGAGTGCCATGAGTTCCGGAGCCGCCGCGGTTAGTTTTGCACTGGAAACGCTAGGCGTCTGTGGAGTGGAAGTGGGTGCGGATGTCGCCCGCAGCCCTCTCCACACGCTCCATACAGTCGCTCACCTCGCGGAAGTGACGATGCTGGTCGGTTATCTCTCGTCTCTCAAACACCACACCCTGCGAGTATGGAGCACTCTGGCCGCAATTGCCGGAGCGGAAGTGTTGAAACGTCTCCCCGCCGGTCCACGACTCCGTCGTTGGTTTGATATCGGTTCGGCGGCGCTTGGCTTGTTTGGTGCATATCACCTCCGCTCAGCGATTGTCAAAGTCGGGCACACCTCGGCCAACGACCCACGCTCGAAGCACTGAGCCGGACTCGCCTTCCCATCTCCCGATTCCCTGTCTCCTGTCGGCAAACTCCCGACGTGAATGTGTCGCGAGACGGGTCCGCCGTCACTGCACCGGCACGCCCGGTGCAGTGTGAAGAGAGCTTGACAGGGATTTGTAGTCCGAATTCTCTCGGCATTTGAAGCCACCAACGGGAGTACGCAATGGCGAAGGACAAGAGTCAAAACACGGACGCGGAAGAGCTGCGTGGAGGTACACAGGGCGGCGCAGCGCCGGCCCCGCAAGTCGGCAATTCTCCTGGCGGAACGAACTCTCTCTCGCCTGCTGGGACAGCACGTCCTCTGGGGCACACAGCGGAACCGCCCACTGGCGACAAAGAAGCCGACGAACGGCAAGATCCGCAACGTGCCGTCGAAGGCGGACGGACAAAGCCATCGGCGAGCGCTGCAGCGCAGCGTGCCCGCGACGAGGCTAACGTTGCGGGGAGCGAGTCGGCAATCGACATGGATAACCCACGACAGATCCCGGAGGATGCGCCCACACCAGACGAAAGTACCGACAACGGCTGACCTCCAGCCGTCTTCGCGAGGTGCTCTGGCGCGCAATCGAGCACGGACAGAGTCCGTGCTCCGGCGCGTGCCAGTCCCAGAATATATGCTGGCCTGTTACTTCATTTCGTCGGGAACGTGAATCGTGATCCCACGAAGAATCGCACGCTGCACGGCCACGACCACATTCTGAGCGGCCGCGAGTGACTCCTCCGCGAGTTTCTGCTCGCCGCCCGATTGCGTTGCAATCTCAGCCCGTTTCGCAACGTCGGCTTTGCTCGCTTCGCTGGCCTGCTCAATGCGGTGCTTGATTTTGCTTTCGAGTGCGTTCTGTGAGTTATCCGGCGGTGTGACGAACTCGCCCGCCGTGCTCACCTGTGGAGCGTCCTTCGGCGTTGTGACGATACCTTGCTTGATGAGCCGCACGAGATCGTTGAGCAATGCCGCGTCCGGGGGCGCTCCCTCGGCGGGCACGAGTCGAATATCGAGTTTCTGCTTGGCGTCTTCGGACATGACGCTACGCCTCCGCCGGAACGTATGCGGGCAGCAGCGAACGGAACTGTTCCAGCGTCAGCCGAACGCCGCTCCGAGCGATGTGGTAGCGGTTGAGTGCGTTGAACAGGTTCACGATGTCGTCTTCGATCATTTGCTCAGTGGCTCGCTCGCGTGCGAACATTTCAATTGCCAGATCGGTACGCTGTGGAACGTCGGTAATCGGCGGCCAACCCTTCGGCGGCCCCTCCGGCCACAGCGGACCGAATACTTCCGGTGGTACGGGGGTATCGTCAGTCCAGTTCTGCCACTCCGCGAGACGAGCGAGGTGGTCGAAGTCACGGCGGATCACGACAAATTGCCGATGCTCTCCGATCTCAAGCAGGGCGTCACGGACAAAAACGAAAGTCACAGTCATTGGATCTGTTGGCTCATCGCTCGGATCGCGGACTCTACCTGCCTCCGCAGCGGCAGCAGCGGCTCCGCTCGCCGCATACGCAACATGGAGAGAGGCCTCGGAGGGATAAACAACCTTCGCGGCTCGGTGGCCTACTTCACCTGCTCTCATCATGGCGGTTCGCATAGTGGGACGTACAAGGCTGGTTGCTGCCGCTCGTTCGGCTAGATTAATCGCTTCTGTAACATCTCGAATGTCGTCGGTTGTACACTCCCGCCAATAACTCTCGAATAAAGGCAGCACCCTTCTCGCGCACCGCGCGGCAAATGCGACACATGCCCAACGGGGAAGATTCGCGATTTCTTCTTCGCTCGGTAGCGTGGTACTCGGCGGGTCTTTGTACTGGTAGTCGCGGTGGCAGTATCCCGTCAACGCATCGAGTGTGTCGCCGAACGCATCCGAGCCGTCTTCGGTTAGGCCAGGTGTGGCGTCGATCTCATCCGCGATACTCACTAATTCGGCGTAAATCTCCTTCACTTTCCGACCAGCGGCCTGTTCAGCGCGCACCAATTCATCGAGCCGGGTCCACGGCTGATCGGAGAGCACGGCGGTTCGAACGGCGTCGAGTGTGAGCATAGTTCCCTCGACTTTATTGTACCTGTTGCCACAAATCGCGAGTATCGGCCAATGCCTGTTGGTACTCGCCGAGTGTTGTGGTTGTTGATGGTTCAATCAGGCAATGTGGTGGGTGGTCCGGGTTCGGTACCAATTCCGGGCCCAAGTCGTCCGTTTCAATCTCGAACAGTGCTTCGTCCGCACCAATTCGCATTCTTCCCGGATTTAACGATGTGGATAGTCCTTCGCCAGGTGAAACCGCGTCGTCATCATTCGCTGCCGCCACGTCAAAACGTCGCTTCGGGTCGTTATTGTTCGGGTCCGTTGGACGCACGCCGAGCATATTCCGCCTTGTGCCAACAAGCGGCTTCCCATCGGCTGCGACTTTCATCACGCGATACAGCTTCACGGGCGATGCGCTCCAGTGATTGGCAGCCGCACTTTATTTCGCCTGCACGCTCACACATTCTCGACCCAGTTACTCACATCGAACGCATCGCCCAGTCGGCGTAGAACGCTCTTTGGCAACTGCTCGGGAGAAACAACGCGTCGCCACATTCCTGGCGCGAATGGCGCCGCGCGGTACACGCCCAGCAACATCACCGACGTCTTCGGCTGTCCTTTCGCCGCCCATATGCTTCCTTCACACCTCCAGAACATGATACCCGGACACACCACCTGATATTCGAAGGTGCGAAAAGGCGGCAACTTGTCGGGCGCGGTACTTTGCCGCAGCGCGGCGGCGAATCCCTCCCAGTAATTGGAGTGCTCGTCCAGCCAGTCGGCCAGAACGCCCGGCTCGCCACCCTCACCGAGTGTGCGGTCCAGCAACTCGGCCACACTCTCAGGCAGTTGTGCGGGGTTGGTCGGCATGGGCTTCTCCCTGTGCGGTTTGGTACTCGGTCGGGATCGGTTCTGCCTCTGCTTCGAGTTTGCCGGTCTTCGCCATCCACGGTTCCGGCGCGATTTGCTTCAGCCAGTCCACAGCCGAGGGGATACGGCCCAAATCTTCCTTCACGTGCTGCTCGCCGATCCATCGCACGGGAATCACGCGGCCGTCGCTGTTGGTGATGGTGATGCCGAAAATGCGTTCAGACAGAAAAATGCCTTCGGTGTGGTGACGCAGTGCCCGGTGGCGATAATCCGCGAGCATCGCCTTCGATTCGTCGAACCAGTTGTGGATGGGAAGGTAGTCCTCGATACAACCGCCCCACTTCTTGACTGAGGACAGAGCGTGATGATACGGATGGGCCATTACTGATCCTCTTCGAGGTCGTATTCTTCCTCGTCCTCATCGCGCCACTCGTGATCGACTTCTGCTTCTCCGGTCGCGGTGTCGAGAGTGACCGTGCCGAAACTCCCCGCGTTGATTTCCCAGCCGCCGGGCAGAAGGTCATAGATTGCTCGCTCGATTGCTTGCTGCAACCCATCGGGGAACCCTGCCGACGGAAGCGGATCGTAGGTGATTTCGTTGAGACTCCCCTCGTCCCCGTATCCGTCGAATGGGGCGGTGACCTTCTTGACACCGATCAACCGCAGTGCACCGGCCAGATAACGGAGCGATTCCTTTGCAGCCGCGATTCGTTTCGCCTCTTCCCGCCGGTATTGGGTCATAAAATCTTCGGCGTCAGCCACGATAGCCTCCTTCACACCAGCGGAAGCGAGAACTTGTTCGGGCGAGCGGGGGGCGAGGGGAGCATTCCCCCCATTCCGGGAGGCGCGCACACTTGCGGTTCGCGGTTCGTGTCTACACCCACCACTTCATCCGTCAGCACGTTGCCGTAGAGCGTGAATGGACTGGCATCGTCCACCGCGACGCGAACCGTCTGGCCAATCAGCCGCTCCGTGCCATCGAACACAACAATGTGATCCGCCATGCTCCGGCCCGTGAGTTGCACGATACCCCCGACCTTGCGGTCGGGGTTCGCCTTTGCGCCCATCCGGCTTGGCCCTTCGACCAGCACTTCCACGGTCTTCCCAATCTGTGCGCGGTGATCGTCGCGGCTATTCTCGTTCTGCACCGCGAGTAGATCGTTGTTGCGGCGCTTCTTCACGTCGTCAGGGATGTCGTCCGGGAATCGCTCCGCGGCCTTGGTGCCCGAACGCTCGCTGTACTTGAAGATGAATGAGTTCTTGAACTTCGCTTCGCGAACCAGATCCATCGACTTCTGGAAGCTCGCTTCTGTTTCGCCACAGAAGCCAACGATGAAGTCCGAACTGACCGACACGCTTGGAACCAGTTCCCGACAGTGAGCGAGCATCTCCATGTAGTATGCGGCGGTGTAGTTTCGCTTCATGCGCTGAAGCACTTCATCGCAGCCGGATTGCACCGGCACGTGCAGATACTTCACCACTTTCGGCAGTTCGCGAACGGCGTCGAGCAAGTCGTCCGTCATGTCCTTGGGGTAGTTGGTCACGAACTTGATGCGTTCGAGGCCCGGCGTATCGTGCATTCCGGCGATGAGATCCGAGAGCCGCGTGCGGCGGTCACCCTGTTCGTAGACGTAGCTGTTCACCGTCTGGCCCAAGAGCGTCACTTCCTTGCAGCCTTGATCGACGAGTTGCCGTACTTCGTTCCAGATGTGTTCCGGCGGGCGACTTTGTTCCGGCCCGCGTGTGCTGGGCACCACGCAGTACGTGCAGAACTTGTCGCAGCCAATCTGAATGCGCACATACGCCTGAAACGGCGTCGGCCGCATACTCGGATCGCGGGCCGGATCGTAGCTGACGAAGCTGGCTTCGACTTCGTGCCGACCGGCCTCCGCGCGGCCGAGGCTCACGGCCAGTTGCGGTTGTCGCGTAACGCGCACTTTCTCAACCAGTTCCGGCACCGCGCCGAGTTGCCCGGTGCCGACGATCATATCGACGTACGGCGCTCGCTTGCGGATCAGTTCCTGATCCTTCTGCGCCATGCAGCCGAGTACGCCAATGACGGCATCGGGTTTCTTGCGTTTGAGGTGCTGCACGCGACCGAGTGCGGAGAATGTCTTCTCTTCGGCGTGTTCGCGAACAGAACACGTGTTGAAGAGAAGGACGTCGGCGTCGGCGGGAGATTCGGTGAGCGTGTAGCCATGCTTGCGCAGCGCGCCGATGACCAGCTCGCTATCCAGCACGTTCATCTGACAGCCGACCGTCTCAATGTAGACTTTCTGAGGCATGATCGGGATACCGTTGTAAACACGGGGCCGATGGGCTGATGCTATCAGGGAAAGATACAGGAGCGGCGAAAAGGTTCAAAGGCGACTCAAGGCGCCACACTCTCCGAATAGGTTGAGTAGCTAATTACTTCGTGGCGTTCGTTCAGAGCGATGTGACAGAAGTAGGATGTGTCGAATGGAATTGGCCAGGTGTCAATCACAACGGAAATGCGTCTTTCCTTGGTATCGACTGAATACCACACATTATTTCGATCCAAGAAACGGGTTACTTCCGCTTCGTTAGGTTTGCGATCCAGCAGCCATTCCAGGCGCAGGATCGCGAGTTGACCGCGAAATAACCAAGATGCCAAGAACAATGTTACGCTCACACTGAGCACGAGCATAACGCGGTTCCTCGAACGATTCCGCTTTTTGTGGTCGCACTGATTCCTCTCCATCTGTTCCCTCCCGTCGGAGCATGCTTGCTTGTGGCCTCTCTGTGAATCGTACTCATTTTCCAAAACATTCCGCCAGATTGCAGTTGCGTTTTGCGGGAATATAGCGCACAAATTTATAAGTATACACCCGTCCTAATTGAGCGGGTGACTCCGGAGGCGCAAACCGTGCCGCTACGACACCTGTTCATCGACATGAATGCCTTTTTCGCGTCCGTCGAACAGCAGGATAATCCCAGTTTGCGCGACAAGGCCGTCGCGGTCATTCCCACCGACGCCGAAACCACCGCCTGCATCGCCGCCTGTTACAAGGCGAAGAAGTATGGCGTCAAAACCGGTACGCCCGTGTGGCAAGCACGCAAAATGTGCCCCGGCCTCGTCTGCATCGTCGCGAATCACAAGCGATACGTCATCATGCACAATCGCATCGTCGCGGCCGTGGAGCGCGTCGTTCCTGTCGAAAATGTCATGTCCATCGACGAGATGTCATGTCAGTTGGTCGGTGACGAGCGAAAACCCGACAACGCCGCCGATATTTCTCTCAGAATCAAATCAGAGATTTGCTCGCTCGCGGGTGAATGCATGCGGTGCTCCATTGGCGTGGGGCCGAACGTGATGCTCGCGAAGGTCGCGGCCGACATGCAAAAGCCCGATGGCCTCACGATGCTTACCGACGCGGATATGCCGCGCTTGCATCAATTAAAACTGACGGATTTTCCCGGCGTCGGACCGCGAATGGAACGACGGTTGAAGCTCTTCGGTATCTTCACGGTGGAACAGTTCTGCCGCGCGCCCGCCAAGACGCTGGCTGAAATCTGGGGCAGCAAGTTACTCGGCGAGCGGTGGTACCGGTTGCTTCACGGCGAAGATGTGGCGGATACGCCAACCCGACGCCAAACCGTCAGCCACTCGCACATACTTCCGCCAGAGCTGCGCACCGACGAAGGGGCGTATGGCGTACTGATGCGACTCGTTCACAAGGCTGCGGCACGCATGCGGAAAATCGGCTACTGGGCGGGTGCGGTGTCCGTCGGCGTCAGTTTTTTGAGAAGCGAACCGGGCGATTCGGTGTGGTGGGAAGAGAGCGTTCGTGTGCCACGCTGTCAGGATACCCCAACGATTCTGGCTGCGGCGTCGAAGTTGTGGGAGTTGCGCCCGTGGCGTGCCTCACATCCGCCAGCCGAGCGGCGGAAGCCGTTCAAGGTGGGAACGGTGTTGAGCGACCTGGTCCCCGCCCGCTGTGCAACGCCATCGCTATTCGACGAGGACCGCCAGGGCGAAAGCATCTCTGCGGCGATGGACGATGTGAACGCGGAGTTTGGTGCGAGTGTGGTGTATCTGGGAGCGATGTTCGGCATGCGTGACGCGGCTCCGTCGCGAGTGGCCTGGACGCAAATCCCCGACTTCGACCGCCGCGTGAACTGAAGCGAAGCAACAAAAGAGTGCGAGAACCTTCCACCGGCGCAAGCCGGTTTTTTTGTTTTGTGGCACGGGCGACGACCGCGATCAATCGGAAATAATGCGGCCGGAGAGCCAGAACGAACCGTGGACCACGCCGCCGACGCGCGGAACTTCTGGCAGCAACTCCGAGTCGATGACGACATCGAAGACGCCGCCGAGAGTCTCCACCAGACACCAGATGAAGTCGTTTCCGGTGAGTTGGTTCGTACGCCGTTCGGCTTCGAGCACGTGGCCGGCAAAAATCGCCTCCGCACGCGCCGGGGTATCCTCATCCGACAGATTGAACAGCCCGGATGGAATAAACGATTGCGACGCGAACTTCATTTCGCCCGTTTGCGAAGCCGCATATGCTTCCGGCGAATCGAACGCTTCAATTTCGTGAGCGAACGCGGCAATTTGCACCACGACCGTGGCTGGGAGTTCGAGGGCGTCGTGGAGAGCGGCATCGGGAGCGTCGAAGAGGAACGGATAGGCACCCTGTTGCTCGTCGCTGACTTCCGCAGACGGATCGGCCCAGCCGTGGAAGCGGCCATCGAGCGAACTGGGGCTGCCGGTGTCGGGACGGGCGGTCAACCGCACCCGGACTGTGGACTTCCCCGCAAAATGCGGGTTCATGCCAAGAAACTCGTTCTCGGCGTTGACCTGAAGCCAGACTTCGGCGCCGCTGGGATCGGACCAGCAGAAGTACACTCCGCGTTCGGTATCAAATGCGTCGGCCAGCGGACCGAGTTGCTGGGCACGTTCATAGATTTCGGCTTCAGACCGAACTGGCATACCGATAGTGGAGAAGTGGCTGGCCACGGCGTCACGCGGGTTGGTGGAAAGTCGGAACAGTTGCCACACAGACAGCAGAAGCATTGCGAGGGTTCACGCAGACAAGGCAGCGCATTCCAGGCACCTTATCCGAACACAGCAAAGACCGCCACGGTAGCAGAATGCGGGACCACCGAACAGCACGCCGCAGTATCACTTCTCCGGCGGGAGTTTCTTGAGCAGGTCACCGTATTTCTTCGGGTCGAGGTGGGCGGCTTCACGGTATTCCTTGTGTGCGCCGGGTAAGTCGTTCTTTGCTTCCAACGCGAGGCCAAGAGCGTAGTGAGCGTGGGCGGATTTCGGCGCGAGTTCGACCGCCTTACGGAACTGCGCGATGGCGTCGTCCCGTTTGCCCATGTTCTGGAGAGCGGACCCATAGTTGATGCGCATGATGGCGTCGGTTGGCGCCAGTTCGATGGCTTTGCTCAGCACCTGTGCGGCTTCGGTATGCTTGTTCTGGCGACCAAGCACCGCGCCGAGATTGCTATACGCCGACGCGTAGGTCGGGTTGAGCTTGATCGCGGCACGGTACTCGACTTCCGCAGCTGGCAGCTTGTTTTGGAGAACCCGCACGCCGCCGAGATTGAAGTGCGCAATGGAGTCGTTGGGATGCAGGTGAACGGCTTCCTCCAGCACCGCAGCCGCGGCGGCAACCTCGCCGTGCTCGCCGAGAAGCAATCCCAGGTTGGTAAGAACCGTGGGGTGTTCGGGGCGGATGGCGCGGGCGGCACGGTAGTGGCCGATAGCCCGCTCCGGGTTGCGTGCGTGGTACCACAGAGCCAGCGCAAATGTCAGATCGAAATCATCGGGGTGCTTGGCTTGCGCCACCGCGAGTAACCGACTGGGGTCAGCCTTGCGTCGTTCCAAGAGCGTGGCCGCGACCAGCGCGGCGGGGACGGATGATGTGATATCGTCGGATGACGTGAGGAGCGCCACGAGCCGGGCCCGATCGTTACGAACGTTCGGATCGCGGAGAATATTCGCGAGTTTCTCGCCGGGAGTCGCCAGACGAGCCACTTCCAGTACTTTTGCGCCGAGAGTGGCGTTCGGTTCGTCGAGCGACCAGTCGTCCAACGCACGCAGGAGATCGCTTTTGAGCGGCGAACGGGCAATCTCCCGAGCCAGTGTGGCGGGGTCGCCACCGGCGATGTCCAGGCCATGCGCTGCAAATGCGGCGGCATACGCGGGTGCTGCGGCGGCGGTGTTGAAATGCCCATCGCTAACGTCGGGGCTGGAGACCCACGCCCACTTGCGTGCGCGAATGGAATCCAGTTCTCGCGCGAACGCCAGGTTTTCCTTTTCGCGTTCGATCACCGGCTTGAGATCGTCTGCACCGCCCGCTGTTGCTAGATTCTCGGCCTGGTCCAGCGATTCGCTGGCTTCGCGGAACTTGTGGAGAGCACGAAGTTCGGCAGCGAGTTTCAGTGCGGCATTGATACCGGAACGGGTGTGTACGATGACTACGTTTCGTTCGTTCTGGGCTTTCTGAATCGCGAGGAGTTGCTCGGCTTCGGCTTTGGCGAACGCGGCCTTCAGATCCGCCTCGGCTTTTTCGCGGCGGGCCGTCTCCGCCAGGGCGTTCGCCTCGGCTTGTTTCTGTTCGATCTCGTGTTGGGTGGCCTGTGCATCGCGCCACCACGCGAATACCCCGCCACAGGCCAGCAACAACCCGACAGCCACCACGAGCCAGAATTGCAAGCGCCGGCGTTTTCGCTGTTCGGCCGCTTTCGCGGCTTCGGCCTTCGCGCGACGAATCGCCTCATCGGCGCGTTCCTCCGCGGCACGCTTGGCTTGCGATTCCGCGCGCGCACGCGCTTCGGCGGCTTGCTTGGCTTGCGCTTCTGCGGCGGTCCGCAAGCGGGCCTCTTCCGCTTTCACCGCGGCCATAGTGCGTTCGGCCTCGGCCCGTTGCAACCGCTCTTCAACTCCCACACGATACGCCGCGACCGCATCGGCCACCGCCTTGCCGTCGGTAGGGCGATCTTCACGGTTGGGTTGCAGACACCGCTTCACCAGCGCAATCAGTTCAGGATCGGCACCGCTCTGGTCGAGGCGACCGAAGGCAACAGACACATTGCCGGAAGCTGCCAGGACCACCGTAAGCTGGCCTGTCTCCGCAACGAACGGCGGTTGACCGGTGAGAATCTCGGAGAGAATGCCACCCAACGAAAACACATCCGCCCGCGTATCCACCTTGTCCCACTCGCCGCGTGCCTGTTCCGGCGCCATGTATGCGGGGGTGCCCATCGCGGTACCCGCTTGAGTCGCGAATGCTTCCGCAGTGGGCGTTTGCTCCCAACTCGCTGCTGGCGGGTGCGTGTCTTCACTGGTTCCTGACTCGTGCGCCCCAACGCCTGATTTGGCGATTCCCCAATCCATCACCTGCACTTCGCCGAACTCGCCCACCATCACGTTCGCGGGCTTCAGGTCGCGGTGAATAATGCCGTGCGAGTGTGCGTAACTCACCGCCTGGCAGACTTGCTCAAACACGACGAGGAAGCGCGGGAGGTCGGTCGCCAGTGTTGGCCGTTTCTTGAGCAGCTCATCGAGGTCTTCGCCACGAATCAATTTCATGACGAGGTACGGCCGGCTATCGGAAAAGCGGCCGACCTCGAACACTGGCGGAACTGCGGGATGCTGAAGTTTCGCGGTGATGAGCGACTCGGTGAGGAACCGTTGTGCAGCGCGGGCATCAAAGGGCCGGTCGAGGCGGAGAGTCTTGATTGCCACTTCGCGTTTGAGTGCAAGCTGATAAGCCGTGAAGACAACCCCCATCCCCCCACGCTTAAGTTCCCCGCGAACCTCGTAGCCAGGTACGGTGATCCCGCTCTCGGAGGCCGTTGCGACCAACTCCGACCCGGGAAGAGTGCATGTCGCGCCGCTGTTCTGAGGGACACCGGCATGCGCGCTCCCGTCGGCTGGCTCGCTTCGTGAAACGGCCACACCCGCGGCGCGGTCGGTACTGCGGAGCGGATCATCTGACGAAATTGACACGGCCCGACACCTTCAGGAGAGGGAAGGTGCCGGTGATGGTAGCACGCGGGATGCCAAGCGTCACAAAGCGGGCGGTTCGAGAACCTCCCGCCACCGCAGCGGTACTTCCTCCCATGCTGCTTGATACGTTGCTTCGAGAGGTACCTTCACGCCATCGTCTGGGGTGAGGAATAACGGCATGTCGGGAAGAACATCGCCTACCGCAACAGGATCGACGAACATCTCCGGAACTGGACCCGCGGCGTAAGCGGCGAGAGTGAGTGGTTTGTCCCTGGGCAATTCAAAGGGAGCCTTGTTAAACGGCGCCCAGATGAGTGGATGAACACCGTGTGGATCGCGCGGGCCAGGCGGAAAGACATCCAACACCAACAGGTGAATCCCATCAAAGATGAAGGCCGCAAGTTTCTCGGCAAATGACCGGATGGCAGCACGGCTGGATTTGTTGTTCGGCGACACAATTTCAATCAGAGCGACGACTCGGTCGCCGGTCTTGTGTCGAACTGCAATACGCTTCGGCCGCCAAGTAGTGCGCCGCGACGAGGTTGCCCGGTCGTGAAATCGCACTTGGCGGGCCACATCTGCGGCAGTCGCGATTGCGCTCGTGGATGGTCGCGAGACTGGCTGAGGGGGAGTGGGGCGCCGCTGAAGTGTGAGCACATCGGGGTTCCCCGGCCCGGCAACCTGATCGGCCATTGCATAGTAATCCGGCGGTAACACGCCCGAATTCAGAGCGTGTCGGATCGAGGAAATCCAGAGATGGTGGAAGTCATGAAACACCCCCGCTTCTACTTTCGTCCAGTCATGAACCGGCATGTCCGTGCCTCACTCAAATTCATTTACCCCAATGCCCCAACCGGAGCGGGGGTGGAGGAGAAGTCGAAGGGTGGTTCGATCAGTTCTTCATGGCCGCCGCGGTCGCGGAAGATATGCAGTACCCGGACGCGCGAGAGGTCGTCGAATTTCGGTTCCGGGTAGAGGTCAGATCGGAAAGGGTTGCCCGGTTCGTAGTCGTGGATCATCACCTTCACTTTTGGCACGCCGCGGAAATGCAGCTCCTCTGCCCGGCGCTTACCGCCGTGTACGTCATACAGCTCTGTGAGCACGCGCAACGTGCGCTCGAGATTGCGGAATGTTACACCGTCTTCCACGAAGATCATGTCGATCTGTGTGGCGCGAAGAACTGCATGGGCATGCTGCCGGGCCCGCGCCGGGATCATGCGGCTGTAAGCCGGGCCGACGAGCGGCGGCGAATCCTCGCTCGATGCGTCCGCGTCCTCGCGGCCGATGCCTTCAACGAACCACCAGTGCGGCGCAAGCCAGAATCCGCCGCCAGCCGGGCCTTTGAACGCACTGGCCCGTTTGAACAACTTCTGCAATCCGCGAAACAATTGCCGCCGTACCTTGATCTCGTCACGACGGTCAAGCCGCTCTTTCACCGCGCCGGCTTCGAGATCGGCGACGCTGAGCTTCAGCGGCCAGCGCGGGTCGAATTCCGTCGCTTCGGAGCGTGCCGGCTCCACCACTTCAATACCAACCTGCCCTGCTTCACGCGGAGCTGGGGTAAGGCGAACACTCCAGCCCCATCGCTTCACAAGTTGCGATGCCCGGCGAAGCTCCATCTTGTTTGCGCCAGACACATGGAGTGTTGGCGGGGTACGCCGAGCGGGATCGCTTCGACGTGCAGAATAGAGTTTCACCAGCACCACCGCGAATAGGCCGGGCATCATCCACGCCGCCACTTTGCCGAGCAACGCCGTCAGCGGCATGAAGTCGTCGGGATGCGAAGCGTCGAAGAGCCGGCCGCCGCACGCCGTCAAAAGGACATCGAATGCCAAGAGCGAGATCAGCCCCACAATGACCGCCAGCGCGCGACGAAGTGGTACGGCACAGACTGGCTTGTCCGGTGCTGATCGCCACAAGAGTGCAGCTCCATCCTCGCCACGCGGTAAGTAGATCAGCCACGCGACAAACGCCACGAGCAAACACAACGCCAGCACAGCGGCCGGCGGCACAACCCACGCCACGGCCGACATCAACACGGCATAGCCCACGACGGCGGCGAGTTCCGCGCCGCGGCGGTCTGTGTCACCCACCCAATTCTTCAGGCGTTTGTCCAGTACCGCGACCGGAACGAAGATACCAACGATCGTGACCGTCAGCAGCGTGCTCCACAGCACGAGCATGAACAGGAGGTAGAGCGTATACGACGAGAAATAGGAGACAGTACGCCAGCCGTCCGGGAACACGATCCACGCCACCGCGGCCAGTCCACCCCACGCGGCCAGCAGAAAGCCCAGCAGGAACACAACGGACGGAGTGCGTCGCGGGAGCGGGGGAGTGCCTCGCAGGTCGATACCGTGATCGTAGCGGAGCCACGCCACGGAATTCGCAATGCGCTGGCCGAACGCAACCAGCCGCGCGATCCACGGTAGTGGGTCGCGGCGATGCCGGGCGACGATGGCGAAACCGGCACCAAAAAGCACGAAGGCCGCCAGGGCATCGTGAATGTCATTGGTGGCGTACCGGCCAACCACTTCCAGCCCAATGACGAACGCGCAGATGGCCAGTGTGAACCAACCGCCGGCTGGCAACACTCGCCCGTTCCACGGTAAAACTGACGTAAGCAGCTTCATGGAGGTATTTCACCACACCGCAAGGCGAACGCCAACCGTTTCGCCCGATCCGTGTAACCGGTCGGAGAGGTAGCGCCCATTCTACCACACCCACCGGAACAGATTACGCCTCAGAAGAAGAAATGTTGAATACGCGACTCAAGTCTCGCGAACGGAATGTTGTCGGTAGAAGTCGATATACCCCTGCTCTTCAGGCGTAATCGGAGTGGGGTCGTGAAAGTCAAATCTGGGTGAGGTAAGTTTGTACCAGAGAGCATTTTCCAACCACCAGCGGTAGAAAAACGCTTCAACCGAGGGGGCAACAAAAACAAGATTGTCCGATTTTCCAAGTGGACGAGGCAGATCGAGAAAAATCAAGTTCTCGAATGTGGCTTCAACCCAACTGTGGCAAAGAATAGCTCCTGTGGCGAGAACCGCGTGGTAGCCATCCGGCGTCAGATAGAGATACCAAGTCAGACACCCCTGAGAGTCGATGTAGAAGGGAAGAACACGATTTCCCTTTGGCCCCTCCACCGTTGTGGTGTCCCACGAACGGTCAGGATAACAGCTCGTACAAGAGGGGATACGCCAGACCGACCTGTCAGTCAACCACCGCACGAAATCCGCTGGAACAGTCAGCCCAATGCCAGTGAGGTATTCCACCAATCGGTTGAAATGTTCCGTGTAGCGTTCCTCGTCTTGCGCTTCTTCAGGGTGAATGGGTGGTGCTTCTCCTGGGGGCAACCAGTCGAAAGCTCCAGAGAAATGCGGATAGCGAAGAGAGGGAAGCGAGTCGTAGGAAAATCGACTGTATGTGCCAGCTGCGCGGAGGCCGGGCAGTTTGATTCCCCACCACGCCGAAGGAAACGGTGTCGGGTTGGCAAGCATCATGCGCGGTTGGTCGAATCGCGCCAGCCACATCGGCTCAATGCGCGAGCGAAGCGAGCGGAGTTTCGCTTGAAGCTCCGACGCGAAGTTGCTTCCTTCTGGCAGCGATGCGAGTCGTAGTTCCGTGCGTAAGTATTCGCCAGCCGGGTGATTGCGTTCATCCAGCCAATCGGCATACACGAGCCGGGCGGTGTGATCTTCCGGGCATGCCTCGATTGCGGCGATGAACGGCTCGTGTTCTTCCATACGTCAAGCCTCTTGAAGTAACCTTCACTGTGGCGAATGCACTTCCAAAAAGGCTTCTGGTGGCACAGTCGATGACATCGTAGGATGCATGCTCACAGTCTCATTTGAGCTGTTCGGTAAAATGAGAATGCGGCATGCTCACAGTTCTCATATGAGCAGTTGCGCAAAGTAGTAGGTCGCAACGGAGTATCGTATCGTGCCCCTCAATCGTCTATTCGGTCGTTTGTTCTCCGCAACCAAAGTCGAGATGCCCACGTTCTATCCGCATCTCAATCCGCTCCAACTGGAACAGTTCCTCACGGTCGAGGAGTATACTCGAATCAAATCATTCGACAATTTTTACATTCTTCCCTTTGTTACTCAGAATGGCGAAGCCAGGCAAACGTGCTTTGGTCTTGGCCTCTCTCGGCTCATGATTCGCAACGCGATGTTGCTGCGCGACGTCAGTATTCACGGACCCGAGGATACGCCCGAAGTTCCTCATGAGGCGATCAGGGATATCGCGAAGGCTCAACCACGGTCGAGCCACATCACGGGCGTTGCCAACCTTGGGCCCGAGGGGTATTCCCTCCACGTCGAGGTGCATCGACGGAGCGGCCCTGTCAATAGCGCCCGAGTTCAACAAAAGGACTTCCGAACGTTCCTTCGGACCTGCTCCACTGCCATCGCCCAACTGTTGGGAAGCCGCATTGATGCCGACATCACCCAGAAGTGGGACGTGGGGCAACCACGAACTCCTGAATCGCTCATTCAACTTGGCCGCATTCATCTGAATTACGAACGCCAACAGATCGCGGAACGCGGTCAGGCCGCCGAGTCATTGCTGCAGGCCGATCCGAATTTTGTTGTGGCGATGTGGGATGTTGACGAGGAATATCCCGGTGCGAAGGAAACGTTTCTGACGGGGCTGGTCCGTGATCCGCATAACGCTCAGCTTTGTTTCACCACATTTTGCGCCGTTTGGGTTTCACGAGGGCCACAGCCGGAGGCGTTGCAATTCTGTCGCAAGGCAATCGAACTCTCGCCCGGTCACGGGAAAGCACACATGTGTGCGCCTCACGCCGCCCAGCGTCCGGCCGAAATGTTGAACCATTCGGAATTGGGATATCGCCTGCTGCCCGGGAACTCGTTCGCGGTCAACAATTACACGCTCGCTCTCAATCGCGCAAACGCACCCGCAGAGAGGCGAATCGAACTGGCCCAAGAGGGGATCGCGATGGACCCGCGTGATCCGGGAAACTATCAGCGGCTCATTGAACTGTATACCGAACTGGGCGACTTCAAGACCGCTCTTGCAACGGCAGAAGCTCTGCAATTGCTCTTCGAACCGACAATCGACGAACGTGCGCTGTACTGCTTGCGCCAGAATCCGTACATGGCCAAACTCCTCGACTCGGGACAGCACGACCCAGCCGCAGATAATCGTCAGCGTATCGCGGAATTGCGAGCCCGAATCTAACCGGTTCGGCTCGCGGTCTTCCCTGCGAATGTCTCTGATACACAATCCGGTTGAGACTGTCGCATTCTGAACGAGCCGCTCCCTTGCGAGTAGTTTCAAGAGGTGTGTGGTGTTGTGTTGTTTTCAGCCCCGGTAGGGGCAAGAGATGTTAGCCCAGGGTGAAGCGCAGCCGAAGGCCAGCGAAACCCTGGGAAGACGACCAAACGTATCCACAAGCCCCGGCAGGGGCGACAGAAACACCCATTCATGCGGTTGCCTCCAAGATTCTCTCGCCCCTGCCGGGGCTCCATGCTCGTGTCGTGCGTTGTCCCAGGGTTGCGCTAGCGCTTGACCCTGGGCTAACATCTCTTGCCCCTGCCGGGGCTGAAAACCACCCAAGGCAACACCTGGAAACGACTGGCCAGGGAGCGGTTGAAGCTTTCTGCTACCGGCGGTCGAGGCTCGTTGAAAACCAGACACAATCAAACGGACCGTGAATGAGTGAAGCAACCTTCACTGTTTCCCGAATACCTGCACCCAGTACGGTTCGCCCTTCTTGTTCTTCACCACCGCAACGCCGATTTCGGTGTACTCCTTCTTCAAGATGTTCTTCCGGTGTGGTTCTGAGTCCATCCAAGCGGCGACGGCTTCTTTCGGCGTCGCGGGATTCCATGAGATGTTCTCACCCACGTATTTGGAGTTGTACCCCGCAGCTTTCACGCGATCGACTGGATTCTTATCGTCGAGCGTGTGGCTGAGTTTATCCTGCGCTGCCATATTCGCCGCGTGCTTGCGGGCCACTTCCATTAACTGCGGGTTCATCTTCAGCGGTTTCAATTCGTCTTGCTCGGCTTTCTTCCGCTCCTCATTGGTCAGATCGATGAGCGTCTGCTCGTCGGCGGTGATTTTGAATTCTTCCACCCCGGAGTGCTTCTCGCCCCTTTTGTCTTCAGCCCAGACGACTGATGAAAGCGCGAACACAAATGCGCTGAACAGAACCAGGTGGCGACTCACGGTTCGTGGCTCCGGCTGATGAAAAAGGAATGAGACGACAATTATTGTGTCCCGCTCTGAAGCGAGACACAAGTAGACGCCACAAAGTGGCGGAGAACGTGAGTAGCCAGCGATAACAGCACCAAGCAGGTTGTTAGCGTTTCACGGATTGGAAGATTTCGTCGAACTTCCGTGCCACGGTCGCGAACGCTGCAACGAGCGTCGGGTCGAATTCGCCCGGTGAGTCCTTCGTGACCAGCCGCACCACCTGATTGTGGCTGAGCGCGGGCCGGTATGGGCGCTTGGTCCGCAGCGTTTCGTAGACCGATGCGAGAGCCACAACGCGAGCCGCCAACGGAATCCGATTGCCGATGAGCCCGTCGGGATAGCCGGTGCCGTCCCACCGTTCGTGGTGGCTGCGGATGATTTCGCTTGCCATGCCCAGTTCCGGAATCCCCAGCGGCCAGCGCGCGGCGGTGTCGGTGAGTACCTGCCCGCCCATCACCGTGTGCTGCTGGACAATCGCCTGTTCCTCGGAGTCGAGCGTAGCCGGCTTCATCAAAATGGAATTGGGAAGCAGAAGCATTCCGATGTCGTGGATGGGCGCAACGCGAGCGAGCATCTCGACGTAGACGTGATCCCGCAAGCGGGCGTATTCACTCTCGCTGGAGACAGCAGCGGCAAGCGCCTGCACATACAGACCACAGCGATCGTGATAACCACGAAGGATGATGCCAAGCTCCTCCAATAAGCGAGTGATTCCGAACGCCAACGGTTCCGTCGGATTGACCTTGCTGGCCTCACTCGCCTGTCGGACACCGGACGACGGTTGCGTGGTACCTGTTGCGCGCGCGGGGGAGCCGTTTCCGTTGGGACGATTCAGTAATCCGCGTGTTCGCGCCTGGAACGCCGGGGGCAGGAACGGTTTCTCCAGGTAGTCGTCGGCGCCATTCATCAGATAGCTACCGAGCGATTCGGCCGGCAGGTCGCCCGACACCATCAGTGTGCGGGTTCGTTCACGCATCTTCTCGTCGGCTCGCATCCGCGCAAGCAATTCCGGTCCGCTCATCTCTGGCAGATTCACATCGAGCACCACCAGATCGAACGGCGATTTCTCCAGTTCGGCCCAGGCCGTCTTGCCGTCACCGGCCTCCACGCAGGTGCAGTCGCGGAGCAAACCGACCATCAAACGTCGTAAGCGTGGATCGTCTTCAACAACGAGCACACGCGGCGCAGCCGGGCGGTCGTTCGAGTCGCGTAGCGATACCCAGCGTCCAAATCCGGCCAGTGTCGCCGCGACCGCTCGTGCGGATTGATAACGCCGTTCTGGGTCACGATCGGTCAGTTTCCCCACCAGCACCGCGAGTTCCTCCGGCAACTCCGGACGGACCCGGCGGACATCGAGCGCTTTCGCAGTGAGTCGGACGTTCAAATCGCGGAGAAAGTGACCGGTTTCCGGGAACGGCTCCTGCCCAGTGAGTGCCCAGTACATCGTCGCACCGAGGCTAAAGAGATCCGCGCGACCGTCAACCAGGTGGGCATCCTGTGCTTGCTCGGGAGCCATGTACCCGATCGTGCCCAGCACCAACCCTGGCTCGGTCATCCGGTTGTGCGGGCGCAGCGCCAGCCCAAAGTCGAGCAGTTTGGCTTGCCAGTCCGGCGTGATGAGGATGTTCCCGGGTTTGATATCGCGGTGAACCAGTCCAAATCGGTGCGCTTCGGCAAGCGCCTCGGCAATCTGGCGGAAGAGATCACACACGCGACTTGGCGGAAGCGGACCGTTCCTGGCAACGCTCGATTGCAAGTCGGTACCGGGAATCAACTCCATGACGTAGTAGTCGCGAGGCGAAGCACCAGCAGGAGCATGCCGCCCGGCGTCCATGCAAGCCACGATGTTGGGATGCTGAAGTTTCGCAACAGCGCGGGCTTCTCCGTAAAACCGGTGCAGCAACCGCGGATTCATCTCGGCCGTTCGCGACATCACCTTCACCGCCACCTGCCGGCGAAGGTGCAGGTGCTCTGCCCGGTAGACGGTTCCCATCCCGCCGTGGCCAATCATATCCAACAGCCGGTAGTGACCAAGGATCAGTTCCCCCTCACCACCTTCTCTCACGCGTTCGGCCTGATAGTGAGTCAACAGGTTATGCTCGACGAGCCGGTCGAGGATGTCCTGGCCGGGACGCGGTTGGAGAATGGCGGCCCGGAGTTCGGGCGGTAAATCGTCCCATTCTTCCGAAAGAACCACCCACTTCTCGATCAAACGAGTGAGGCAACCCTGTGCCTCATTCGGTTCCAGGGAAGAACTGTTTTCGGGAAAATGGCTGTTTCCGTGCATCGCATCGGGACGGGCGAGAACGGACGACATTGAGCAGCTCCGCAAATCACTGGTGGCGCAGGGGCAGGGGCGCAGGGGCGCAGGGGCGTATAAGCGTAGGACGCTCTTTTGAGACGTGCCACCCCCAAGTCCGTAAGCGGAATCTCATCGTCGCAATTAGCAAATAAAACTCTCGGTTCACGATCTAAACTATATTGGCCGGCGAAGGAACCTCGCAAGCGCTGACGCGCGTACCGTCCCGGTTCGTCACCTTGGCCCGAAGAGTGGCTAATGACAGACGGTCTCGAACAGAGTACCCAATGCGACTCGCTCAACAGGCAACCTCAGAAGAAGGGGCCGGAGGATGGGTTCTTCCGGCTGCTCTTCGAGACACACCCCGCACCGATGTGGGTGTTCGATGAAGGAACGCTCCGGTTCCTCGCCGTCAACGACGCGGTCGTTTGCCGATACGGCTATTCGCGAGACGAACTGCTGAGTATGACGGTCCGCGACGTCATCCCGACGCACACCGCCGACTGGCTTGCCGAAGAACTGGCAGCGGGTGGCCCCACACCCGACGAGGTTCTCGCATGGGACCACCGGACAAAGGCCGGTGTTTTGCTCTCCTTGGAAGCGATGACCTCACGGCTGGAATATGCCAATCGACCAGCCTGGCTGGTCATCGCGACAGACTCGACCAACCGGCGGCGGACCGAGACCGCCCTGCGCGAGAGCGAACAACGGCTCCGCCACATCCTCACGCACATCCCCTGCGGCGTGTTCTGGAAAGACCGGGCGTCCATCTATCTCGGTTGCAACGATCGCGTGGCACGCGACGCCGGACTGACCGTGGCTGGCGAATTGATCGGACGAACCGACGACGACCTGACCACCTGTGCAGAAGAAGCCGAAAAGAGCCGGGCCAGCGACCGTGAAGTGCTCGAAAGCGGATCCCCTCTCCTGAACGCCGAGGAATCGCGAACTCGTCCAGACGGAACGAAAAATACCTTGCTGACCAGCCGAGTACCGATGCTCGACCAAACTGGTCGGGTCGTTGGCGTACTCGGCGTCTATCAGGATGTCACCGAACGCAAACGACTGGAGGAGCAACTTCGCCAGGCACAAAAAATGGAAGCGATCGGCCGGCTTGCCGGCGGCATCGCGCACGATTTCAACAATCTTCTCACGATCATCTCCGGCAACGTCCACCTCATGCAGCATCTCCCAGCGGATGACCCGGAGGTTCCGGCACTGATCGACGATATTCGCGACGCGGCTGATCGTGCTGCCACTCTGACACGCCAGCTCCTCACCTTCAGCCGCAAGCAACCGACACGGTCGGAAGTGATCGACCTGAACGAAGTTGTAACCGGTTTGGGGAACATGCTGCGGCGTCTGCTTGGCGAACGAATCGTTGTTCGCATCCCTCTTTCACCCGTGCCCGTGCGCATTCGCGGAGACCGAGGCCAGATCGAACAGGTCATCATGAATCTCGCGGTGAACGCCAAGGACGCCATGCCCGATGGAGGCACTCTCACCATCAGCACAGCGGAAGTGAACGAGGGACAGCGCTTTGTCCAGTTGGCTATCGCCGACACTGGCATGGGAATGACCGACGATGTGAAGCGACATCTGTTCGAGCCATTCTTCACCACCAAAGAGGTTGGCAAGGGGACAGGTTTGGGGCTGGCAACGGTGTATGGAATCGTCAAACAAGCTGGTGGGACTATTGAGGTGGATTCCACCCCGGGAGTGGGCACGGCCTTCTTCATTCGCCTCCCCTGGTGCGAAATCGCGCCCAAGTCCTCCACGTTCATTCCCATGACCAACCTTCACCCGCGCCCAACCAGCACCAGCCAGTCGGTTCTGTTGGTGGAGGACGAAGATCGCGTGCGGAAGATGGTCCGGTTCGTTCTGGAGTCGCAGGGATTTGCGGTGGTTGAGGCGGGGGGAGGAGAAGCGGCCATCCGGTTGCTGACCCCTGACCGGAAAATTGACTTGCTGGTCACCGATCTCGTGATGCCGGGAATCGATGGCCGTGAACTGGCCACGCGGGTTCGGGCCTTACGGCCAATGGTGGGGGTGGTATTCACCTCGGGCTACGTCCCCGACCATCGCCGGGTCGAGGGATTACCCGGAGCATTGTTCTTACCCAAACCGTTCACCCCACTCGATTTGATCAAAATGGCCGAGAAAGCGCTGCGCCATGCAGCCCGTCTGCACGCGCCTGTTTAGAAGTAGCGATGGCATCAAGCAGAGAACGAACCGCAGAGATATGGGATTTACCGGAGAGTTTCGTTGAGAAGTGCTGCCCGCGGAGTACCGGAGCGTAAGTGAAATGACCTGCCGAGTACTCTTCGTAACCGACGACGCAAATGCCTCTCGGGCGTTTCGACGCGCGTTGACACCGCTCCAGCGCGACTGGGAAGTGGCGACCGCCCGCGGCGGCCTGGATGCGCTGCGCCGGTTGGAAGAAGAGGGATTCGATTCGATTGTCGCCGATGTCCGGTTGACCGGGATCACCTGCGCGGACTTGCTCATCGAGGTCCGTCGACGCCATCCCCCCATGGCGCGGATCGTATTGAGCGATACCAGCACCACCGAAGAGTTGGTTCAGGTCGTTGCACTCGCACACCGCGTTCTGCCCAAAACAAGCCCCCCAACCGAGCTACTCGGCGCGGTGCAGCGGGCATACTCCCTGCGGGAATTGCTCGATAACCCCTCGCTCGCATCCGTGGTTGGCCGCCTGACCAGCGTGCCGACCCTCTCCACTCTGTATACGCAAATCGCCGATGAGCTGATGATGCCGGACTATTCTCTGGCAGCGGTGGGCGAGTTGGTGTCGCAAGATCTGGCAATCGCGGCAAAAATGCTTCAGATGGCGAACTCCGCGCTCGTTGGATTGCGAAAGCCAGCCACGACACCGAGCCAGGCCGTGAAGATTCTGGGCGCTGACCTGACCCGCACGCTGGTTCTCGCCGCCGACCTGTTCTCGCGTTACAACCCTGGTTCGTTGCGGCCATTTTCCATCGAAGCCCTCTGGGAACACAGTCAGGCCGTCGCGGAATTGGCGGCTCGGATTGCCGCGGCCGAACACGCTGAGGAACAAGTCGTGCGTGAATCGGCGCTGGCGGGGTTATTCCACGACATCGGTCGACTGACGCTCGCCAGTCAACTCGCCGGACCGTACAAGGAAGTGATGAACCTGATCCGTCAGGAGAGTCTATCGGCAGCCGAGGCCGAGCGCCGAATCCTTGGCACCTCGCACGCCGAGGTTGGAGCGTACCTCTTGGGATTGTGGGGGCTCCCCGATGCGTTGGTGGAGGCCGTTGCCTGGCATCACAATCCCAATGGCTGCCCCGGTGCAACATTCACTCCACTCACGGCAGTCCACGCCGCCGATACCATTCTGCACGCCGACGAGGATGCAAAACCGGATGCCGAGTACCTCGCCCGGATCGGCGTATCCGATCGTTGGATAAACTGGTTGGGATTGAAGGAAGAAGCCAAGGCGATGGCGTGAAAAGCACGCAGATCGCTCTTCAGAGCGGTCTGTTCGGAGCGAGCGGTCCACTCTCCTTGCCTCACGCTCTGCGTGAGGCGTACATCGCTCCACTACTTTTTCGGCACAAACACCGCACGGTCGCGGGTGAAGCGGGCTGTGTCGATGGCGGAGAGTACGAACACATCCGTGCGACCCTTCTCCACCACGCGGGCATAGCGTTGTTTGTCGTCTGTGCCGCCCACCACGCCACCGATGGCGAGTGTCCGCGTGCTGCCGTCTTTGAGAGTCACGGTGATCGTCGTATCCGGCTTGTCCAAACCGAAGAGTTTCGGGTCGGCGTCGGCGTCCATCGCATAGCGATCCACCTGAAGTGCGGTGAGGCCGCCGAGCAGTTCAATGACCGCTCGCGGATCGATGGCGTCATTCGGTGCCGCCGGGTCACTCCACGTCATGCCGGTTTTCTTCAGAGTGAAGCTCTTTCCACCACGGGTAATCTCGATGGCCACGGCTTGAAAGGCGTCGAGTGTCCACGGCTTTCGCACGCGATACTCACCCAGCACCTTCGCCGATTGCACGGGCCCCAGGAGCGCAACAAGGCCGCTGGTACCGCTGGTCGCATAAACCCGGCCGTCGGCAGTTTTCTTGCCCAGACGCAGAACCAGTTCGACCTTGTCGCCGTTCTTCACGGTCCACGTTGCTTCGGGGTTCTCCAGACCGAATGATTTCAACTCGGCCGGTGTTGGTTTGTCCGCAACCCAGTCGCTGGCGCGGAGGTTCGCGAACTCGTTGACGAGGTCGTCGAGGGCTGCTTGCTCGGCGTCGGCCATGATCGGCTTCGTCACTTTCCAGGTGCCATTCACCTTACTGAACGTGACCATGCGGCCGCCGCGATCCAGTTGGAGTTGATCGGCGTCCACGAACTTGACGATGGTCCGATCGCGGAACGATACCGGTGGTGCAAGCAGTTTATGCGCAAGCCCCGAGGACAGAACCCCCACTGCGGCATCTGCACCAGGAGTTTCCACCGCGGCGTAGCGGTCGCCGTCCGGCTTCGCTGCATCGACAGGCCGGCCGATACGGAGCACTTTCTGTTCGGCTTTTTCGCCAACGGTGAGCGTGATGGTCGCTTCGGCTGGGTCGAGGCCAAATTGCTTGAACACATCAGCCTTCGGGCCGAATGCGACGATGCGTTCCGCACGCAGTTTGCTCAAGTTGTCCGCGAGTTCCTCCACAAGTGGCCGGTCGGCCTTGAGTTTCGTCGGTTTCACCACATCCCAGCCCTCGCCGGCGCCGGGCGCGAGTTCCAGTTCGTCCTTGCCTCTGGTTCGCACAAGACCAAGGAGTTCGTCCGGCTTGAATTTGAAGAGCGTGCGATCGGCGAAATCGAGTTTCGCGTGGGCCAGCGCCTGCACGACGACCATCGGGATTACCCCCACGGCTTTGCCACCATCGACGCGCACGAACCGCCCGCCGGTGGGGTCGGGCTTGCCGAGTTGAACCGTGTGCGTTTCCGGCTTCTCACCGCCAAGCGTGACGGTGACCGTGTAATCCGGCTTCTCCAGGCCGTAGTCGCCCCACTTCACCGAATCACCGTACGCGGCCAGTCGCGTCACCGGTAGAGGGGCGAACATCTCCGCCACCTGTCCCGCCACGACGGCGTCCACGGTGAACGCCGCGCCTTCCGCTTTCCAGGCTCCTTTATCGTCCTTCACCAGCGTGATGGCATTTTCCGGCTTGTCGCTCGTGATTTGCACCCTGGCAACTTTCGTGGAGTCGAGGAAAAGCAAGTTGCGATCAATCAGCGATAGCGGCGCGGTTTGCGCGGGGAACAAGTAAGACGCTGGCAGCACGAACACCGGCGCGTTCGGTTCGTCCAGTTTGGCGTAGCGATCCAGTCCGCCAGGAGTAACGCCGCCAATGACGAGCGTTTTGGCGACAGTGCGCTCCGCGTCGCCCACCTTCTCGGTGTAAGTCAGTTTGACTCGACCAAGCGGCTTGTCGAGGCCGAATTTCGCCAGGTCGGTCGAGGAGAGCGTTTCGTATTTAGTTGTGGTGAGGTTGCCCAATTCGGTGAGCATTGGTTGCGCATTGAGGAAGGGTACCGGAGCCGCGAACGGACCGGTGAGTTTCCAGTTGGTGCCGTCCTTCGTGAGTGTGAACGACTCCGCCGGCTTGTCCAGACGCGTGATTTCTGCTGCTGTCACTTGATCCACGCCCACCGACCAGACGCGCAGCGGAAGCAGTCCAATCGCACCGGCCGCGAGACGATCCGGAGTCGCGGTTGGCAGGGCGAAGATCGCGGCGCCATCGAGCCGCGCGAACACTTCGTCTTTCTTGCCGGGCCGCGGATTACCGACTTCGAGCTTGTAAGTTCGGCCGTTATTGAACGCCAACATCACCGTGAGCTTCGGTTTATCGAGACCATATTCACCTGGCTTTGCGGTATCCTCGGCGATGAACTCGGTGGCCTGGAGATTATCCAGTTGTGTCAGCAGCGTGCCGATCTGCTGCGGGTCGGTATCGGAAACAATCGGCGCGGTGAGCTTCCACACATCGCGTTCGCCATCCTTCTCCTGCTTGAGTGCAAAACTATTTGTGCCGGTGACCGTGACTCCGGTCAGTTTTGTATCGGCGGTGTCGAACAGTTTGCGGCTGCGATACGCGACTGCGTCACGCTGAAAGATCGGTTGCAGCCTCTCCGGGAAGAACACCGGCGTGAGCCAACCAGTAACGGGCGCGCTCTCGATCCGATCGGGCAGAAGCGTGACTCGGGGCCAGCCCGCCAGTTGCACCGGGAGTTTGTGCGCGGCGAAGTCGGGGCTGCCGATGCGCAACGTATATTCGCGCGAAGGAGCATCCGGTTCGCCTTCGGGTCGCTTCTCGCGTGCAACAATAGTGACGGAGATGCACAAGCCAGGATCGAGCCCGCGCGCCTTGAGGTCAGCACGATAGAGATCGGCGTCCACGTCGCTGCGGAAGTTCGCTAGTCGGCCGATGAACTCTTCCACGCGGCCGCTATCGGCCAGGAGCGGGTTCGGGTTTTGTTCGATCAGCCAACGGTCCTGTTTCTCGTCGGGCTTGGTGGCTTTCGGGTTTCCCTTCTTGCGGTTGAGGACGATCGGCGGCTTGCCCGGCCGTGTAATCGTGAGCGACTGCACGTCATCGGTGTTGAACCGCGCGACGCGCGAATCAATCAACTCGTCGGCTTTCACAAACAAGCTGTCGAGTTTGTCCGCGGGGACCGTGAACAGTTGCGGGTTGCCTTCCACCTGTGCATAGCGATAGGAGTGAGTCACCAGCCGCGTGATGGTCCGCGGTTCTCCGCCCGGCATGGGCGATGGGATCGTTTGCGTTTCCTCGCGCTGCTCGAACGTGTAACCGCCAAGCTTCACCTTCACGGGCTTCTGCCCCTTCGTGGTCACTGTGATCGACCGATCCGCTTGATCGATTTTTGTGCGGGACGCGGGCGGGACTTTGTCGTGCATCGGCGCAAGCACCGCGGCATCGGGATAAAGCCGGATGAGCGTGGCGGGGAGCGGTTCGAGCGGAATGGGCAGAATTTGCGCGATGGCGTACGGATGATCGAGTGCGAAATTGGCTTCTTTCGCAGAAACGAACTTCTCGACCCATAAATCCGGTACAGCACCCAGGACTCTCTGGAGGGCCGCCGGCTCCGCGCGATCGCGCACAGGCGTTGCTACCTCCCACGCATCGGCGAGTCGATCGGGCTGGACGGTTGCTTCCGCACTTTTATCGACGATGGTAGGCTCTGGGGTTGGCGCGATTCGTTTGAGTGTGAATGATCGGCTGAACGACCACGGCGTGAAGCCGAAGACTTTGGGACTCTTCGCGGCAATGCGAATCTCTTGAACTCCCTCGCCAGGAAGGGTGACGGTGGTCGGGACTGGCGGTTCGGGGGGCACACCCGGCTGAAATGGCGGCGGAGTACCCGCGAATTTCACACGCTCGACGTCCGAGAAGAGTTGCCGACGGCGGTACGAATCGGCGGGGCGGCGAAGGATTGGCATCACATCCGGGCCGAGTTTCAGCACCTCGTTGGCATCGCCCACGCGCACATAGGCCGGTCGCGTAAATGATGCCTCGCCGGGCTTGAGGTCCGGTTCGCCAAACTTGAGGGCGTAGTCCTTACCGTTGGCAGTAACCTTCACAGCGAGTGGTTTCTGTGCGTCTGCAAGCCCGAAGTCGGCCAGGTTGGCGTCTGGAGGGAGCGGGATCGGTTGAAAGCGCGTGCGGAGAGTGCCGATGGTTTCGACCAGTTCGTTCACTTCGACTGCACGCAGCGGCCAGTTCCCGGGTTGAGCCCAGCCCTTCTCAGTTTTCTCGAACACGAATGAGTCCGCACCGCTTGGGGTGATCTCAAGGCGCGCGATGGTACTTGGGGTGAAGTCCGCTTCGAGTGCGGTGAGGGCGGGCTCATCGGGTGGCGGAGAAGGCGGCGCAAGGCTCGGCACCCATTCATCGCCCTTCCACAACCAGACGCCGGCCGCGGCCGCGAGAATCACGAGGACGACGGTCGATTTCCAATTCATGGCACAGTACCAACGAGGCTTTGTGAATCTGATTGTGGTTGCTGGCTTTCACGCGCACACAACAGTCTTCATGGAACTACTGTTGCGGTCGCGGCTCGCAAACACCTTACCGCACTCGGCGAATCATCATCGCGAGCAGGCCAATGAAAGCGACGATGGTCGGCAAGCCGACCCAGGTACCGTATCGCCACAGGAAACGGTCACGGTCGGACATCGCCACGCGCGGATAATGCCACTCGGGTGTCGCGTCGGTTGCGGGCTTGGGGAGCCGATCTTCGCGGCTGGTGAGCCAGTTGACGGTGTGAACCAACAGTTTCTCTTGTGGCGGAGTCAGTTCCTTGCCGCTGAACAGGCTCCCGCTGCCGAACACAACGGTGCGCTGAGTGGGGCGGGCGAGTTGGTCGGCGGCGACTGTTAGCCCGACCGCAAAGGTGCTGTCCATCGGCGTGAGCAGCGCTGCGGCGGCCTCCTGACGCTCATAGTCCTCGTTGATCCACGCAGCCGGGATCTTGCTCTCGATGGCCACCGCGATGGGGAACGAAGTTTTCCGCTCTTCTTCGCGGGTGTTGCGTTTCGGGTCGTCGGCGGGAGTGGGTTCGTAACGTGGGATGTAAGTAACGCGGCCCACGCGATCCTGGGTGATAAACGGTCGGGTTTCGTTCCATGCGCCCGGTGGCGTGAGGAGGAATTCAGCAACGAACGACACCTTGTTTTCCCAGCCGGGAGCGAGGTAGATGGGCCGGGGGGCGCGAAGTTTCATCGCGAGGTTCAACTCAGCGGTCCGGCCGGTGCGCTGGAGCGCCGTGGCGATCGGGTTGGGAGCGAGCTTGGATCCGGGAGGAACGCCTTCCACAAGCAGGAGCGGCGGTGGTTCCGTTGCTCCCCCCGCAAAGAGCATCACTCCGGCCCGTGCCGCGGTGAATGCTTTCCGTTCCGTATCGTAGAGAATCGTCTCGCGGCCCAGTTCGATGCCGCGCTCGCGAAGGAGTTTTTCGAAGCCATCGATGGCTTCGAGTTGTGGCCCGCTCCCCGCGGAGATCGGTCCCATGCACGCCAGTACCGGCTTACCAGTTTTCATGAACTCCTTGACAACCGCGACCTGTTGCCGGTCCAGAGTGTGAAGCGTTGCTGGTACGCTGCGGCCAATGGTGGCATTGACCACCGTGTAACGCGGGACGATGAGCAGATCTACATCGGCCAGCAGTCGCGTGAATTTGGCCTTCACATCTGGCTCGCGGCGATCCTGAATGGCCCGTTCGTTCTGGTATGCAGCTTTCAGTTTCGCCTCGGCTTCCTGCAGGTCTTTCTCCGCTTCCTTCACTTGCTCCTCAGCGCGGGCCGCTTGCGCGGCCAGACCCGCGAACAGGACGACTTTGAACTCCTCCTCATTCCCCTGCACTGGTCTGCGCGTCTCGCTCCACTTTCTGAACGCCGCGATTAATTCCGTCCACTCCCGCCGTCGCGTTCCTTCGACCAGACTGTTGTAAAAGTCAGCACGGTCCTCCCAGGGCCGCTTTTGCACGTCTTCTGCCGCCTTCTTCACCACGGCGAGAATCCGAACGTCGTCCTTCGCTGCGCGAAGTGCTTCGCGTGCCGAGTCGGCATCACCTTCCAGTCGTTCCAGTTTGTTCTCGTCCAGCGAGTACGCCGCCGGTTCGAGTTCTTTCGAGTTGTCCGACCAGTTCTTCTTGAGCACGATGTCCACCACATCGAAGCCCTGGTCGGTCAGCGATTTCTTCAATCCTGCCAGCGAGAAATCCTCCTGACCGGGAGTCGCAACAGTAGTGAGCCATTCGTGAACGACGCACACCGCGACCTTCGGTCGGCGTTCCTGCACCGCGAGAATCCGGCGAGCGAAGCGATCGACTCCTTGCGGAATCAGGACGAGATTGGCCTGGCCGCCACCGTGCTCGCGGCTGGCCGCCTTGTCGAGTTGCATGAATTCGTTGAACGCCAGTCGCTGCACACGCTTGTTCGCGGAGAAGAAGATGCTGTTCTCGGGGGCCTCCTCGATCGCGGCTTTCAGTTCCGGCGCGTTTTTCGTCAGTTCGTCCAGTTGGTTTCGGTAGCCGAACGCTTCGGTATCGAGTACGGCGACGTGAAACTGCGGACCGAAGACGCGGAACTGATCCACCAGATCCTTCACCTTCTCGGTCACTTTCTCCTCGGCGGCCTTCGTGTACGAATCGCGTTCATCGGAAAGCGTGCCGAACATCTTGTGCTTCTGAAGCACAACGATGGTGGTTGGTGCGTTCGCACGGAGCTTACCGAGTTCGGTCGCTATCTCCGGCGGTAGCGTGAAGCGCTGGTCGCGGGTGCAATCGAAACTCTTGTGGTGCGTGAACGAGTAGAGGTTCACGAACACCAGAAGCACAACCGCCGCGACCATGCCGACCGTCGCGACTGTTCCGACCGCCGTTCGCCGGCCGACACCCAGGATCAGCGCGCCGATCACTTCCATCGCAAGCGCGATTAACTGCGCCACGACGCCACTCACGATCATCCATGCGCCGACCTTCGCCATTTCACCGTGATCGCCGTTCCCCGCGGATCGTAATTGAGTGGGGATTGCTTCCCAGCCTGTCCACGAACTCAAGTCCAGATCGGGTAGCGTGGCCTGCACGAACCCAAAACCGAAAATGAAGGACACCACACCGGTGAGACCCACCGCGCGCAGCAAAAACCGGAATCGGTTGCCCCAGGTCGTTCGTTGACGTGTATCAGCGCCCATCAGACCCTCTTTAGTCTTGAGCGAACCAGCGACGTCAGTCGCCTGGATACACCCACTGCCCTTGTGGGCAGGGTTCGCCTCACCGCGTTTCGCTTAACGTAACCTTCTGGCTTCCAGACTTCGAACGGTCAGGAACAAGCAACAGAGTGTGACGCTGACGTACAGCACGATCGGCCGCGTGTCGATCACGCCGCGAGTGAAGTCGCGGCGGAAGTGTTCCGGCACGCCGATGTAATAAATGAAGGGATAAAACGCTGAGCCGGTGTCGAACTGCCACCGCAACGCCGCCGGCAGCACGAACAGCAGTCCGAGCAATAGCGAAAGCATCCACGCCACAAGCTGACTTTTCACCCAACTGGACACGAGCAACCCCAGCGCCAGGAACATCGCCCCCGCCAGCACAATGCCAAGGTACGACGTGAACACCGGATGCGGATCGATGCCCGTGGTGAGCTTTACCACTTGTTCCTCATCCTGCGTGTAGTGCAGATAAGCGCCTGCGCCGGTCAGCCCCAAGCCGATGAGGCCCAAGAGCAGCACGAGCCAGCCGTTGAGTTCGAACCAGAAGCTGAACTTCGCCACTGCGATCATCGCAATACCCGCGAGGAGCATGATCGCGAAGGGGGTGAAGTTTCCTCGCCACTCAGCATGGAGGTCGGTCAGAACTGGAACGTAAACGAGTGTGGTGGCCCACATCAAGAGATAGAAGGCAAAGCAAGCGGTGAATTTCGCGACCACAACTTGCCAGTCGCGGATGGGTGCAGTGAGGAGCGCTTCGAGTGTGCCCGTTCCACGTTCTTCAGCGATGAGCCGCGACGTGATGATGCCAGTGACGGCCGGGAACAATCCCCAGAACAGCACACCCGCGACCAGCGCCCATTCCGGATTGTCTGCTCCGCCAAGCATCACTTGCATCGGATACTCAACGCCACGCGGACCCTTCTCGGTGAGCAATCCCAGCGCGAGATTGAACAGCAATCCGGTGAGGACCAGAAAGCTGAAGAGCGCAACGTACCCAATCGGTCCCGTGAAGTACGCGGTGAACTCGCGGCGGATGAGGCTCAAGGTTGCTCGCATGTCCTCGCTCTCACGACGTCAGGTGAATTCCGGATGGATACGTCTACGCTCAGAACTTCGCGATGGCTTCTTCGTTCCATGCCACGCCGGTGCCCATCGCTCCCGCAACTATTGCCATGCCACGTTCAATTCGCAGCGGTTCACTCAGGACGGGATTCCACCAGTCGCAGTACTCCAGCCAGTGGGCCGTTGGCGTGAGGCAGAGCAATTGCGCGCTGATTTCCGGCCAGAGATGGCTCGACATCCTCACGCCATGTGCCTGGGCAAGCGCCGCGGCCCGCAGCCAGCCCGTCACGCCGCCAATTTTCATAACGTCAGGCATCACGAGGTCTGAAGCCCCCGCGTCGAGCGCATGACGGAGGTCCAGAACTCCCCACCAGTTTTCGCCGCACTGAATCGGAGTTTGCACCTCGCGTGCGATCTGGGCATGACCGGCAAAATCGTGTGCCAGGGTCGGTTCTTCCACCCAGGTCAGTCCCTCGCCATCCAGTATGCGGGCTCGCTCGATGGCTTCACCCGGAGTGAGACACTGATTGTAGTCCACCATGATCGCCACACGATCACCAACCGCTTTGCGAATGGCACGCACAACTGCCACGTCTTCCTGCACCGTGGGGTAGCCAATCTTGGCTTTCACTCCGGTAAATCCACGTTCCGCCCATCCCGCCGCAACCTTCGCGCACTCGACTGCACCATCGTAACCAACTGCGCCGTACGCCGGGATGGGACGTTCCACCCCACCCAGCAAACGGACCAGTGAAGTCCCGTGACTCCGTGCGAGAGCATCCCAGAGGGCCATGTCGATCGCCGCGATCGCCATTCCGACGAGGCCCTGCGTTCCGAGTAAACGGAATCGCCCGGTCAGTTTCCTCTCCACCTCCAGGGGGGCGATGGGATCGCCTTTGATCAGCGGTTCGCAGTTACGGATGAGGTCCACAGTGGGGCCGAGCGCGACCGGCGTGTAGGTGAACAGGATGCTATGCCCGACCACGCCATCTTCGGTGATGGCGTCGGTCAGAATCAGCGGCGACTCCGCCACCACGCCGCCCGCCGTTCGGTGAGGATGCGGCATGGGCACACGCAGCCCACGAACACGCAGCTCTCTCAGTTTCGGTGCGGGTGGCATCATCACCGTCTCACTTCCGGCTCGCTGTGAGTTCTAAATCCCTTCCTGCCCCGTCAGCCGCACGAAAATGTCCTCGAGCGGTTTGTTGCCGTTGCGCTGACGCACGGCCGCGAGCGATCCGTCTTCCACCACTTGCCCCTGGTAGATGACGATGACGGAATCACACGTGGCCTCCACTTCACTGAGAATGTGCGTGGAGAGCAGCATGGTGTGAATCTGGCCGAGTTCGCGCATCAGCTTGCGCGTTTCGCGAATTTGCGTCGGGTCGAGACCGGCGGTCGGCTCATCGAGAATGAGGACGGGCGGATCGGCCAAGAGCGCATCGGCCAATCCGACACGCTGCCGATAGCCCTTCGAGAGTGTGCCGATGAGCTGATGCCGCACATCCGTGAGCCAGCAGCGTTCCGTTACGAAACCGAGCCGCTTTTTGCGTTCGGAACGGCTCAGTCCCTTCAATCCACCGCGAAACCACAGGTACTCATCGACGCGCATGTCGCCATACAGCGGGCAGTTTTCCGGCATATACCCAATACGCCGCCGCGCTTCGATGGGGTCCCAGAACACGTCCTTGCCGCCGATGGTCGCTTTCCCGGAACTGGCGGTGAGGAAGCCGGCGAGAATCCGCATGGTGGTCGATTTCCCGGCGCCGTTGGGTCCGAGAAAGCCAACCACTTGCCCCTTCTCGACGGCAAACGACACGTCCCGCACGGCCGGGTATTCGCCGTAATACTTCGTGAGGTGTTCAACCTCGATCATGGTTTGCTTCCGTGTCGCACGTTGAAGTCGGTGGGGACACGTTAAGTCGCGATGTGAAACACGGCAAGGGCGCGAAGCCGAGAGGTTACCGTGAAGCCAGCTTGAGCATTCGTGAATGACGCGGCCCGGTTGCGGCGATTGAGTGAGCAAAGTGAGGAACGCTACGACGTGAAAATACACTCGGCCGTGCAAAGCGAATCTCGAAAGACCATTGACAATATGTGATATTGTGTATACTATCTTAATTGGGCTTCCTCCACATCATTATTGGCTCAGACTGCGCACTTGCGCGACTGAACCAATACCGGAGGTTAATCGTGCGCCTTGCGCTGGCTGGTGAGGACAAGTCGCGTTCGTGCGTGAAGGCGAGCGGGGCAGTTGCGAACGTGTAACATAACCCGGATCGTTTACACGGCCGTCACTGCATATCGAAGTGGGAGTTCTTACGTGTCCAAATCCCAGACCACAACCTTGCCATCTTTACTGGCGGCAGCGCCGAGCAGACCATCGGGACTGAACGCCGTGGAGAGAATGGCGCCGATGCCCCACTCGAATGTCCGCATTTCTTCGCCGGTCGTTGGATTCCACTGTCGGGCGGTGCCGTCGGCGGAGGCGGTATAGAGCGATTGGCCATTGACCGCCCAGCCCGCGGACCACACCGCTTTCTTGTGGCCCGCGCAAGTGACAATCTCTCCGGAGTCCGGTTCGACGGGATAAATGGAGACGAAATTGCGATACCCCACCGCCACGCGTCGCCCGTCCGGAGAGAACTTGATGGGGCCGTGATGCTGCGAGTGCGAGTGTTCCAGCGCCTGAAGTTGTGCGCCCGTTCGCGCGCTGACCAGTTCCGCTCTCGCCAACACATTCACGCCCAGCATTTCACCCGAAGGAGAAAAATCGAGACCAGGGGTGTTCTCGACATTAAACACGGTACTGGGGTGATGGGGCGGCGGAGCTTCGCGCCCGAGTTCTTCCCATACGCGTACCTTCCGGGAGTCGGCGGCAGCCAGACTCGGAGTTGTGCCTGGCCCGAACACCAGTTCGAAGTAACTGCCAGCCCAGAGTTCCGCTGCCGTAAGTACATCCACCTCTTCCCAACTCTGGGTGTTCCAGACGCGAACCGATCGATGAAGCCCCGCCGCGAACAACGGCGTAGCGGGCGCGAACGCAACCGCGTTTGTGGCCCGATCGCTGCACTTGGGGCTCAGTTTGCGAACCCGTTCGCCGGTAAGAGGATTCCACAAGGAGATGAGCCGGCCGGTGCCGGTCGCGGTCGCAAGCAACTGCCCGTCGGGGCTGAACGCGAGTGAGCGAATCCTGCCCTGGTGCGCTTGCCAGACAAACATACCGATCTCCACACTCGTGGAGGAAAAACGAATGGCACGAGGACGGTGGAACTCGCACAGCCTCCAGACCCCGTTCTATTGAACCGGGGTCGCGCCCGAGGCGATTCTGCAAAACGAATCAGGGTCTCACGACCGGTCGTGAGACCCTGGTTGGCTTCGACGAGCCCATCACTTCAGTTCGATGGGGTGTTCCTGCGAACCGGAGACAACGGTGTAAGTCAGACCCGACTGGTCGGGAAGCTCATATTTCTTTGGGATTTGGACCGAATTGGTCTGGGCATCTCCACCCGGCACGCCACCCTTCACCTGTTTTGGGGATGGGGCTGGCGGAGTGATGACGCTAATCTTGGCTGGGCCAACGGGAACGCCTGCGATGCTGTACGCACCGTTGGTGTCGATCGAACCCGAGACAACCTGATTGTCGCTGCCGTAGAAGGTCACAGTCCCGCTCGTCAGTGGTGTTCCCTTGTAGGTCACGGTTCCAGAAACGGTTGCTTTCTGCTTCTGCCCGCAACCAAGCGGAACGAAGATGACGCCCAGAAGAAGAACCCGCAACGCAACCGAAACGAAACGGTGATTTGAAATGCACATACCCTCAACTCCAACTTTCAGCCAACTTGTGTTGGGAAAAGCGAAACCAACGGCGATCTGCATGAAGCCGGAAGTGACATTTGCACTCCCCGCTTTTGCGGGGAAGTCTTCAATTGGGATTCGATCGCGTGTAACGAATCGAACTCAAACAGAATCGCCTGTGGGAGTTCGTTTCGGGAAGTGGATGACATTTCCCGAAACTCACAGGATTTGCCACAATTACCAGTCCGAAGGCATGGGCATCCCATCGTTCGGGATCAGGGCCAGGAACCACGTGGTAGGATTCATGCTGCCGGAGCACGACCGAACACTTCCATCTCCCAGCGCCGCCTGAATCACATTCGTGTGTGCTGTTTGTGCAAGGTAAGGATTGCAGGCAGAACTGGAATAAACCGGCTGGACCTGGAACATATTCGCAACACCGCTCACCCCCCAACCGACAACGGGATTCCACTGATTGCAGGTGCACGAGGTCGCCCAAACACTTCCGCCGTTGTTGCAGGTGCCGTATTTTTCGGTGTAGAGGATTGTGTTGGATGTCCCATCCGGAAACGATCGAGGAATTCCATTCCAGGCTGCCGCGGAATTAAAAGTCACACTCGGCGGGTTGCCTGCAGCTGTGGTGATGGAACCGAAAGCATACGCATTGGCTCCGTAGTTCGTAATGGCTCCGCCGGTGGCGGAGTTGATGTAGGGAGCGCTTGAGCTGGGGTCTGATGGGCAAATGTATGGTTTGACGACGACGGCGTTGTAAGGACCACACCAGGTATTACCGCCGCACGCCGTTGTGACAGAGTTGTACAAACTCTGCTGTTCCACGTGCGGCAGGATGTAAACGTGCGGACCACCCGAGTTCGGGTTAGTCCCTCCGGGGCTGGCCGGGCCGTTCAATGGCGGCAGGTACTGATTCGCGTCGTGGTAACCATGCGTCGCAAGAGCCACTTGTTTGAGATTATTACTGCACGACATGCGAGCCGCCGCTTCGCGGACCTTCTGCACGGCAGGCAGCAGAAGTCCGATCAGGATCGCAATGATCGCGATGACGACAAGTAACTCAATCAGAGTAAATGCCACTCTTTGGCGTCGCTGATGGAGGCCAACCGAGAGAGAACTCAACAGCACAGGGCACCTCACTTCACACAGTGGAAACGACTGGAGAAAGAAGCAGCGGCAACTTGGGCGGTGGGAGGGACGAGAACGGACGCGTGAAATTGAATGTCCCTTGTATCGCTTGTAACCAGGGCGGACGGAGCGATCAAGTGAAATGAAAATGAACATTGTCAAACGAAACGTCGCACTCAACATACACTGTCAGAATATGAACTATATGATCAAAACAGACAGTAAACATTGACGTGTTGTGCGTGGAATGAACCTCTTCCTTTCTCTCCGTGTCTTCTCTTCATCACGCGGAGGCCCGTAATGTACCCATCCCGAAAGAAGGCAGCCGAGATCGCTCGCGACACCATCGAGATTGTCGTTGCCGGACGCTATCTCAACAGTCGCGGCGAGAAGGTCACCATCCGGCATCTGGTCGAAGCCGCGATGGACGGCACCGTCAGTTACCCACCTGACACGACACTCCCCAACGTCGTTCCGTCCGAACGGCAGACGGTGTTCGAGGTGATCAACGACACCACGCTCGTCGCGGCAAGCCAGCTCGTTGCGGAAGGTTTCCGTCCCGTCGCGCTCAACTTTGCCTCGGCCCGGAACCCCGGCGGCGGTTTTCTCAACGGAGCGCGAGCACAGGAAGAATCGCTCTGCCGGTCCTCCGCACTCTACGAGTGCATCAACGGCAACGCGATGTACCGGCATCACGCCACGCTTCCGGGTGGCTTCTACACCAATTACGCGATCTACTCGCCGGCGGTACCAGTGTTCAAGGACGACGACGGCCAGCGGCTCGACGAGCCCTACCTGTGCGCCTTCGTGACCGCTCCAGCCGTGAACGCGGGAGCGATCCGGGAGAAGCCTCGCCGCCCAATCCAGACCGAAATGCGCGATCGGGTGGAGAAGGTGCTCGCGATCATGGCCGGGCACGGGCACGACGCCGCAGTGCTCGGCGCCTGGGGCTGTGGTGTATTCAAGAATGACCCGGAACTGATCGCCGACCTGTTCGCACAGGCGCTGCGCGGACCGTTCGCCGGCGTCTTCGCGAAGGTGGTGTTCGCCGTACTCTCATCCGACGGCGAAACGATCCGTCCATTTGAGGAGCGGTTCAGTTCTTGAAGGCGTCTGGCGTGTGAATGTGTTCCGGACGGACGCCGACTCCGACGAGCCGCGCAGGAAGACGCCGTAGAAGCGAGAAACGCTGAAACGCTCGCACCAGAAGCGGTACTTTCATTGGCTGTCGGGCGGAGAGTGTCCGCGTGATGATTCGCTTCTGTACTTGCACTTGCGCCCACTGCGTTAGTTGCGTGGGCAGCGTTCGGCGGCGCTGCACTGCCGCCAGGTCCGCGTTCGTCACTGTTCCCGCTTTCAATTTCCCCGCGAGGAGATTCGCGGTCGCGACGGCGTCTTGAATCGCCAGGTTGATGCCGACGCCGCCAACCGGCGACATGGCGTGTGCTGCGTCACCGATGCACAGCAACCCCGGCTGCCACCATTTCCGCAACCGATCCACCGTTACCGTGAGCAACTTTACATCGTCAAAGCTTTGGAGTTCATCGACGCGATCCGCCAGCATTGGCGCAACGGCCGCGACGTCGGCGCGGAATGCCTCAATCCCACGAGCTTTTACTTCTTCATGTGCGCCCTTGGGAATGACGAAACCGCACTGCCAGTAGTCGCCGCGGTAGATCATGATGAAGATCCGTCCGCGGTCGAATCGGCCAGTGGGCCGCTCCGGATCGGTCGGCTTGCGCGAGAGCCGCATCCACAGCACGTCCATTGGAGCGCCGAGATCGTGGACCGGCAAGCCAGCTCGTTCGCGAACCGTCGAATGCCGGCCATCGGCGCCAACCGTGAGATCGGCTCGAATCTCAAGCGGGCCATCTTGCGTCGCGGCACGCACGCCGACAACGCGTTCACCGTCACGAATCAGATCTGTGACTGCCGCACGCATGAGTAAACGAAACGTCGGGTACTTCTTGGCGTGCTCTTCGACAAACGAGAGGAAATCCCACTGCGGCATGAGTGCGATGAACTTGCATTTCGTCGGCATATGCGCGAATTCAGCGAATGGGAACTCGACACCAGCGAAGTTACCGACCAGCGTTCGTACTTCCTGGTGTGGCCGACGAAGAAATTCATCCAGCAATCCGAGTTCGTGAACGATTTCGAGCGTGGAGGGGTGAATGGTGTCGCCGCGAAAGTCACGGAGGAAGTTGCCGTGTTTCTCCAAGACGACAACATCGACACCGGCGCGAGCCAGAAGGAAGCCGAGTACCATACCCGCCGGTCCACCACCAGCGACGCAGCATTTGGCGTTGATTACTTGTGAAGTCGAAGGCATGGATGACTCGTTGGAAGTTACTTCACTTCGAGTGTGAATTCCGGGTTGCCGGTCGCATCCGTACCGTGAATCAGGCGGAACGATTTGCCGAACACAGCCGACTTCATCCATCCTCCGGCCTGCTTCTTCACCACCGCAAACTTCTTTGTGCCACGACTATAGATAAGGAATTCGATCTCTTCGGCACGAGCATCCACCAGCCAGTATTCGGAAACACCGACCTCGAAGTATGTTTCGAACAGCGTCTGATTGTCCTTCCGTTCCGAACTGTCGCTCACCACTTCCAGCACCATGTCTGCCGAGCCGAGCAGTTCAACAAAGCCTTCTTTTCCCGCAATCAGCTTGATCCGCTTCGATTTGATGGCGTCGTTTGAGATAAACGTTGCGTCTGGGTTACACGATAAGTCTGCTTTTTCGTTCGTGAACAGCGCGTCGTCTGTGAGGAACGTGCCGTTTTTCTGTTCCTTGACAATGTTGGTCAGGACGCGACTGATTTCTGTCTTCACCGCAACGTGCGAAAAAAAGTTGTTCTTTGCCCATCTCAACAACACCTCTCCGTGGTAGAAGCAGAGTTCCGCCTTCTCTGGCAGGTCGTTGTCACCAGCCCATTCACGGAACGGTGCGAGACTGGCGGTGGCACAAGATGGGACTGTGACCAACGGGTTTTCGGAAATCGCGACAGTAACCGACATGGTTCCTCCAATAAGTGGCCGAGGTAAATTCTAACTCGGTGGGGAATGGCGTGTCAGCGTCAGCTTCATGCTGTTCATCACTTCCCGACAAGCGACTTCTTGAAGAAGCTCACTAGCTCCGGCATCAATTTCGGATGGAGCGGTAATGTCGGGTTGAAGTAGCTGGGTAGTTGATGCGAGCGGTCGGTTTCCTTCACCGCTTTGAGGACGTGGTTCATTCCCTCAATGGTCACAAGCTTCCCCTTTGGGTTGGCGTCGCTCAAACGTTTTGCGTCAGCAGCAGCTATCTGAATGTCGGTCGAACCCGACACGATCAAGAACGGTACTTTCACCTCCGAAGCGAGTTTCACCGGGTCACGCTGGAACACCGAGATCAGGTACGGTTGCACGCTGGGCCGAAAGAGCGCGGCAAGATCCTTCGGAACGTCTTTTACCGTGCGGTCCGCTTCAAGTTCAGTGATGATCGCTTCGCTTTTCTTGTAGAGTTCATCGGACAGATTCTTCTTGAGCTGTTCGCGCAGCACATCTTGCAACGGCCGACCGGCACCGCAGAGCGCGACGAAGGCGTCAAACTTCGCCTCCTTGGCGGCGATCAGGCCGATAAGTGTACCCTCGCTGTGTCCGATGAAACCCACCTTTGTGAATCGCGAATCCTTCCGCAGCATCGCCACCCACGCAACCACATCGACCGCGTAAGTGTCGATCCGGATCTCTTTCTCGCTCTTCATCGCTTTTGCGCTGGCCGCGATGCCGCGCTTGTCAATTCGCAGTGTGGCGAGGCCCTCGGCCGCAAGTCCACGGCCGACCATCTTGAGACAGTTGGTCCAAATCCCGGGGCCGTTGCCGTCGCGGTCCGTGGGGCCAGAGCCGGCGTGAATCAGCACCACCGGCCACGGTCCCGGCGTTGCGGGTAGGTCGATCGTGCCATAGAGGGTGCCCGTGTCGGTCTTCAGTTCGACGAGTTCGCCCACGACTCGCGGTGGCGGGGCGACATTGTCTGCAGGAGCGGAGAGTGCAAGAAGGAGCACGAGGATCATCTGGACCTCCCGATATGACGCCTCACGATAACGCCGAGCACGTGTGCAGCTTATGATGTGTTTATGAGCCAAACAATCCGCTTGTTGCCGTTCGCCGGTGCGACCGGCGCTACCAACATGGCCGCCGATGAGGCGATGCTGGAATCCGCCGTGGGCGGCATCGCTTCACTGCGATTCTATACCTGGAACGAGCCGACACTCTCGCTCGGCTACTTCCAGCCTGCGGAGGATCGTGTCCGCGACGCGAACCTTTCGCGGCTGGCGTGGGTCCGTCGATCGACTGGCGGTGCGGCCATCGTGCATCACCACGAACTCACCTATGCTCTTGCCCTACCGCCGGGCAAGGAGTGGGCGTCGGCCGAACACTGGATTTGCCGCATGCACCACATCCTTCAGTGCGTGCTGAAGGAACACGGTGTGGAGTCGCACGCCGTGGTGTGTGGCGAGGAGCAGAAGCTCGGCCCGGTGGTGTGCTTCCTGCATCAGACGCCCGGTGATCTGCTCATAGAAGGCTCGAAAGTGGCCGGCAGCGCGCAGAGGAAGATGCGCGGCGCTCTCTTGCAGCATGGTAGCATTCTGTTGCAGCGCAGTGAGTTCGTGCCGCACCTGCTGGGGATCTGCGATCGCGCGGGGGCACCGCATTTCGAGCCAGTTGCGCTGGCGAACCTCCTGACGGAAGCATTCGTTCGCGACACCGGCTGGGCCACGATTCCGGGCAGATGGACAGCCGAGGAACAGACCCGCACCGAGACCATCCGCGCGGAGAAGTATGCCAATTCCGCGTGGAATGAGAAGAGGTGACGCAACGAGCGGTGTGACATGAGTACCTCGAAACACACCGTTCGTAAGTTGGGGTGGTATCAACCACCACACGGCGACCCATACACGCGGCGCATTCCAACTGTGGCGCCAGTGGAGTCGTTCAACACATTCGATGAAGCGGAGATGCATCGCCGCACACTGGAAGCGAATGCACGCGAGGGCGAGAATCCGTTCCGTTTCGGCGGAGGGTCGATCTTCTTTCAATCGTCTCTCGACGGTCCGCGGCTGCACGACTGGCTCATGGACGGCGGCATCGACCCACCCACCAGCGAACTGCGCCACTCCGACTGGCGTGTGTGGTGGGATGCGTTCGCACACACCTGGAGCAGCGATCAACTGGCGCACGCCTGGGCCGCATTCGACAAGGTGCGGTTCTTCGAGGTGGTGGAAGATGCGGCATTCGCCGCCCAAGTTGTCGTCGAGATCGTTCCGGAGAGGCACCAGCGAAATGGGAGCGCGAGCATTGAACGCGCTCGGCTCGTCGGCGTCTATCGAAAGGCCATCGACTACGAAGGGCGCCTGCCGCGAACAACTTTGCGGCGTGCGCGGCGGATCAACACTTACGAAAGGCTGCCGGTGCCGTCTGATGTGCCGCCGTTCGCGGGGGTGGGTTATCTCGTGCAGCGGCGCGTGGTGACGAATCCAATATACCGGGGCCAACGCGACGACCCGCCCGCAGATGTCCGCGTACCTCTGGCGTTGTTCGCGGATCGGCAGACGGCGAACGAACACCGCGACCGACTCGCGGTGGAGGGGCAACGCACGCTCAACCCGTTCGTGTTCCTCACAGAAGACGCAGCCGTGTATTCCGTCTGCGACCGACTTGCACAACTCGGTCTTTCATTGCCTCTACCGGGGAATAACCGTCGTTCGGAGTGGTTGGAGTGGTACGACCTGTGCCAGGATGAAGCGACCGACGAGCAGCGAGATCGCATCTGGGAATTATACGATCAGCCGCTCTTTGAAGTGCTCCGCGTGGAGGTGCGCGATGAGTGATCCGCGGCGGTTTGTCGTCAGGCGATTGAACTGGCGGCCGAGTGGCGGCCGGTTCATTCGATTGCCCGGCGAGACCCGGCTCATTTCGTTCGATACTCTCGAAGAAGCCGAGGCTGATCGCTTGCGCCGCGAAGCCGAAGTGCGTGCGCGTGTGAATCCATTCCAGTGTGGAACGACCTGGCATGCCCTGACCACGCTCCCGCAGGCGATCTTTCTCGACTGGCTTCAGGATGGCAATCTCTTCCCGCCCATCGTCTGGACCGAGCGTGCGGTGGGCGATGAGATTCCTCTGGAAGAATGGGCGGAATGGTGGCAACGCATCGGCCACACTCACCAACCGCAAGAGGTGGAACACATGTGGAATGGCCTGAACCGCGTTCGCTTCTTCGAGGTGATCGAACGGCCCGTCTCTGCGGTGGCGTACGCAGTGGTACGGGTAATGTGGGAGTACAACGACTCGTGGTATGAGCCGGGCGAAGAAGGCGGACGGACAGCCCGTGCGTTCCGGAGTCGTGCCCGGGCAGAGGCCGAGCAGAAACGACTGGAAGCCGAGGCTCGAAAGCAGTGGGATGACTACCATTGGGTTGATGCGCGGCGTTGGGAACTGAGCGATTGGCCGGCCCTCGGTCCGGTGGAGGGCACCGAAAGCGAAGAAGCATTCGAGCGACGCGGTGTGAGACTCTACGAAGTGATCGAGATAGACCTCGGCGAGGATGCATCATGACGCCACGCACGACCGCGTATCTGGTCGTTCGGTTCAGCTATTCGACGGACGCCTGGGACATGCGCGTGCCAGCACTCCATGAGGACTTCCATTATCAGCCATTTGAAGACACGGATGGCGGGCCGGTTCAAGTGCCTGAAGCTGTGTTTCTTGACCGACACTTGGCCCAGCACGACCGTATGCTGAGAGAATCCGCTGCTCGTGAACTCCTGAATCCGTTCTGGTTCTCCTCCGGCTATTTGCCGGATCTGACGACCGTATCGGAAAGAACATTTCGAGAACAACTCGCTGGACTTGGACTTCCGGCCCCGGCGGAATCGCTTCTTCAAGCCGCCGGAAGCATCGATTGGATTGCGTGGTGGGACCGCAAATCGCCGTACTGGTCCGCTGAACAACGGGCTGGGGTGTGGAACATGCTCGACAAGGTGCAACTGTTCGATGTTATCGAGATCGAGTTGGAGTGAGACGCGATGGCTGGTCTGGAATACGTCATCCGGCGATTGAACTGGCGTCGGACGCACTACGGCATCGTTCGCATGCCTGGTTCTGTTGTTATCGGTGCCTTGCCGTCACTCGAAGAAGCAGAAGATGATCGCGCACACCGCGAGGCCGAAGTTCGCGCGCGAGTAGCGAATCCCTTCATCTGCGGACCCAACCATGCGTCGCGCTCGCGCCTGCCCGAACCGATCTTCTGCGATTGGCTCCGAGATGCCGGTATCGAACCTCTTCAAGCGGGGCAGAAGAAGCCTGTGAACTGGGTGGGCTGGTGGGAGCAAGCGCGGGTTCGCTTCACACCGCAACAACCGGCCCACGTGTGGGCGGGTCTGGATCGCGTACGGTTCTTTGAGGTGATTACGCGGCCGGAGGGGAGCGTCGGCTACGCGGTGGTTCGTGTGGATTGGGAGTACAACGACAACTGGATGGAACCTGGCACAGAGGGCGGCACACCGATCAAGGTGTTCCGGAAATGGGAGAAAGCGGAACAGCACAGGCGAGAACTCGAAGAGAAGAAACGCCATGATCTCGGGTATTCGTCTGCTGAGGATTCTGCTGACGATAGAGGAGCGAGATACGAAACAACTCGCTGGACGGAAGAGGAGTTGTGGCCGCTGGGTTCTTCCCCCAACGGACTGCACTCCGAGATCAGCACGACCTTCGCGTATGGCGGCACGGCACCATTTTACGAGATCGTTGAAGTGGACCTGCCGAGTTTGCACGCCGGAGTCAGCGATGAATAGCGTTCATCGTGTATTCGTTGTCGCTCGTCTCGGGTGGAACGTTCGCTCGTGGAACGAGTCGTATACACATTTCTGGCCCGTGACACGGGACACGGCTGAGCCGGAAGACCGGCAGTTTGTGCCGATCGCTGCGTTCGCGGATCGAGTCGCTGCGGAAGTCCGCTTGCGCGAATTGGAACTGGAAGCCGCTCGCGTGTTTAATCCTTTCTGGGCACTTGGTCACTTGAGCGAGTTGACCACACTTCCCGCTCCGGAACTCATGACACGTCTTGCGGCGTCTGTATCTTCATTGCCCGATACTGAGATAATGCATACCACCATGCGTAGCAATCGGGACCAATGGCTCGCTTGGTGGGATGACCACATCCCGTCTTGGTCAGACGAAACACTCGCGACCGTGTGGGAATTGTTCGATGCGGTTCGCTTCTACGCGATTCTGGAAGTGGAAGCGGAGTGACACGCGCCTTTCCCTTCCGGACGGCGAGGTTCGCGTCACCCCTTCAGTCCGAACAGCTTCATGAGTGCCTCGCGCAGGCCGCCGCTGTGGCCTTCCTGGCTTGCTTCTTGCAAAGCCGCAATCGGACCGTGCAACAAGCGGCTCTGGAAGAGGCGGAACGCCTGCTCGATCTCCGCTTTATCCGCATCCGTCAACTTGCCGTTCAATTTCGTCAAAAGTCGTCCGCAAGTCGCGTCGCGGAGCTTGTCCACTTCTGCTGTCAACTGGCCGATCACCGGGCCGTTGGCCCTCCGGTTCCAGTCGGAAACGAACTTCTTGACTTCCGCTTCGATGATCGCTTCCGCCGCGGGGATGTGGCGACGGCGTTCAGCCATGCGTTCATCCGCCACCCGCGACAGATCATCGATATTAAAAATGGTCACGGTATCGCCGTCGTGAATGCGTGGATCGAAGTCACGCGGAACGGCCATGTCGAAAATGAGCAGCGGCCGGTCGGTCGCCCGACGTCCGCGAACCTTCTCGTCGAACTGCCGGCGTTTGACGACATGATCTGGCGCGCCGGTGCTGCTCAACACGATGTCGGCCTGCACGAGGGCATCGTCGAGATTGTCCCACGGCACCACCTGGCCACCGCAAGTCTGCGCGCTGGCAATCGCTTTCTCCGGGCTGCGATTGGTGACCAATATGCGAGCCGGCTTTAACTCCATGAGGTGATTCAGCGTCAGCCGGCCCATCTTCCCCGCGCCGATTACGAGAACTGTTTTGTCGGTGAACGTGCTGAACACCTGATGCACGTAATCCACAGCCGCGCTTGAAACCGAAACACGACCCTGCGAAATACCTGTCTCAGTGCGTACACGTCTCGATACTTTTAGTGCCGTCGGGAACAGAATGTTCAGTCGTGACCCGGTGGCGGTTGCCTCATGGGCGGCTTCGTAAGCGTCTTTCACCTGTCCGGCGATCTGAGTTTCGCCCAACACAACGCTGTCCAGGCCCGACGCCACACGGAACAGGTGTCGGACGGCTTCGGCGTCGGCATGCTCGTACAGGTGCGGAGCAATGACATCGGCCGGAACACCGTGAATTTCCGACAGGAATTCGGCCATGAGCGGCGCGTGCAAGGCCGCAACAGTTTCCTGCCGTGCGACGTAGATTTCCACGCGATTACACGTCCCCAGGACAACCGCCTCCGCATCGAAGCGGGCGTTGAGTTCGGCGAGTGCCTTCTGCGTTTTGATCGCGTCGAACGCGAGCTTTTCGCGCAGTTCCACGGTAGCGGATTCGACGTTACAGCCAATGGCGCGGAGGTTCATTTCACCCCTCCCACCGCAAATGGATGCGAAGCGCCGAGCGCGAGGAGCAACAACGCGAACGACGCGATGGAGAGTATCGCGAGTCGACGAGGAGGAACATGGACGCCATAACGCAGGTAAAGCAACACAAGGAAAACAAGCCACAGCCCGGCGGTGGAGAGAATCTTGAGCGACAGCCAGTTGTCGCCGAAGGACGGGCCGTGCGGAAGCAATAATGTCCCGACCAAGAGCCCCGCCGTGAGGAGTGGGAAGGCGATGTTCAGCGCGCGGCGATTCATGATTTCGAGTCGTTCGAGGCTGAGCATCGGCACGCCTCGATCAGGCGCAAACTTCCGCCGCAGTCGGCGTGCCTGAAGCAGATACATCAAGCTGGCAACGAAGCTGACGCTCACGCCCACCGACGCCAGGAGAATCAATACGCCGTGAATGGCTCCCCAGAATCGTTCCCCCGCGGCCCACTCCGGCACGCTGAATCCGGTGGATTCCGGCGATGTGGTGGCCAGTACGAATGAGAGCCCAACCAGACCAATGACGACCGGCAGCACAAACACAGCCCACGCCTGTTTCGCGTAGTGAACGGTGCCGTACAGGTAAAAGAGGGCCAGCACCCACGCGAGCAGAAGCAACGAGCCATACGGCGCGGCGAGCGGGGGTTGGTTGATAAGCAGGTAAGCGGTTTGTGCAAACACCCCGGCCACGCCGAACACCAACCCGGCAATCCGCCATCCCCTCGCCGGCCAGACAAGCCGGGCCAGTTCGAGCAGGAAAGCACAAAGGTAGCTAAGTCCGAAACAGGCGTGCGTAACGCCCTGAAGCGGGGAGACGGTCATCGAATCGCGGACCTCGCGGAACGCAGGCGGCAGCGGGTATTATACAGCGAAGTGCGAAAGCGACCGAAATGGAGAATGCCCGTTACCGAAACCCAATGGCTCGCGTCACCGGCGATACGATTACTCAAGGGTTTGACGAGTGGTCGAAAACTCCGGTTATTCGCTTGCGGTTGTACGAGGCAACTCGGTTTATACGCTTGCAATTGCACGAAGTCGGTCGAGGGTGCCTTCCCGTGGCAACTCCTGTTCGAGAACGAAATCCTGTGTGCGGAGTCAGTTGCCGATGGGGAGACGACAAACAATGCAATGAACGCTTTGCGATCCGACAGTGTCTCGTCAGATCTCCACGATCTTATTTCTTCTCTGCTGTCTTTGGCTTGGGCGGCTCTTCTTGAAAGTGCCTTTGAAGCCCGGCTGTTGGGTGGTTGATCTCGTACTGAACAGAGCGTGACGCTACGCTGTGTTCGGAGGTGAAACGATGTCCGCGATCACGATGCCACCCGCTCCATCCCCAGCCCAAACTCCACCGCCACGAGTCAGTGGGCCGAAACCACATCGCTGGACTCTGACCGAATATCGGAACCTCGCAAAAGCAGGTTTCCTCGATCGGCTTCGAACAATCCTCATCAATGGGGAGATTCTCACGATGCCTCAGCCGAAGCCGCCGCACGATACCGCCCTGACCGCAGCATATGAACATCTCCGAGGACTCTGCCCGGCGGGCCATTACGTTCGTAATCAACAGAGCTTCGACATTGGTACCGATAACGACCCCGGTCCCGACCTCGCGATTGTCCCGGGCAATTTTCGTGATTACGCAACCCTTCCACCGACCGCGGCGTTATTGATCGTTGAAGTTGCCGACAGTTCTCTCTTTACCGACACGACCACAAAAGCCGAGTTGTATGCGACGGCAAACGTCCCGGAATACTGGGTGATCGATCTGGAGCACCGCCAACTTATCGTCTTCCGCGATCCGCAACCGCTTCCCAAGGGACTTGGCGCAACCGCATACAAAACACACCTCACCTTTGGCCCCTCGGATCGCGTTTCGCCGCTGGCTGCGCCGCAGGCAACTGTTCCAGTTGGCGACCTTCTGCCGTGATGCGCTGACAATTAGTCCACAGATTCATGAGGCGTGCTGGGAGGCATCGCGCCACAAACCTTCGCGGACATTCATGTGGCCGCTGTGAGGATTTCGACTGCGTCGCCGACGACGACATCACCGCCAGAAACGACCGTTGCCAGCACGCCGAGTCGGCCTTTTACGAGTGCGCGTGGTTTGCCCTGGATCATCTCGAAACGAGCGCAGCCGGTACGTGGAATGCCGACCTCGATAACCGCCTCGCCGAGCTTGATGCGCATCCCCTCCACCATTGCAGCCGGGTCAACACCCGCGAGAACGATTTGTTCGCCCATCTCTCCCGGGGCAACCTTGAAACCTTCCGCGCCAAGTTCGGCGAGCGTTTCGGCAAGCATCACATTGAGTTGTCGCGAAGTGGAACTACCTTTCATGTCGCCTTCGATTCCACGGAACTCAACGAGCCGCACGCGATCCGTCGGCACGCGTTCATAGTGATCCTGCGGCCGGCCGGTGTTCTTTGGGCGGTACACAATGCTGACGACGCGGGCTTTCGGGGTGCTGTTCATGACTTGTGACTCGTGTACCGGAGTTTCTGCTCTTTCGCAGCCTTCACCTCATCGGGCCGACTCACGATATGGGTGTGCGGAGCAGTCCGTACCGTTTCCGGATCTTCCTGCTTGATCTTCTGGAGCGTATCGGCGAACGCATCAAGCGTTTCCTTGCTCTCGGTTTCGGTTGGCTCCATCATCAGTGCTTCCGGCACAACGAGCGGGAAGTACACAGTCGGCGCGTGGAAGCCGAAATCGAGCAGACGCTTGCAGACATCCTTTGCGCTGATCTTCCGCTCGCGGAGTAAAGCACGGGCACTGGCAACAAACTCGTGCATACAGGGGCCAGGATGCGGGATATCGAAAATGGCCGCCACACGCGAACGAAGATAGTTCGCGTTCAGCACAGCCTGTTCGCTCGCGCGCCGCAATCCATCTGGCCCGAGCGTGCGGATGTAGCAATAGCCACGAAAGAGGATGCCGACGTTGCCGAAGAAACTTCGCACGCGGCCAATCGATTTGGGCATATCGAAGTTCAGTTTGAAGCGAACTCCTTCCTTCACAACCACCGGTGTGGGCAAGTATGGCGCGAGGAAATCGCGTACCGCGATGGGACCAGAACCGGGTCCGCCGCCGCCATGCGGGCCGGTAAAGGTTTTGTGCACGTTGTAGTGCTGCATGTCTGCGCCAAAGTCGCCCGGCCGAGTGATACCGAGAATGGCGTTCATGTTCGCGCCGTCGAGATAAACCAGCGCGCCTTTGCTATGTAGCAAATCGGTGATGGTCTTGATTTGTGTTTCAAATAAACCCAGCGTGTTGGGGTTCGTAATCATGAACACGGCGGTATCATCACCGAGTTTGGCTTTGAGATCGTTGAGATCAACAAGTCCATCGGTTCCACTCTTGACGGTCACTGTCTCGAATCCTGCAAGGGCGGCGCTGGCGGGATTCGTGCCGTGTGCGGAGTCCGGCACGAGTACCTTACGGCGGTGCGTCTCACGCTTATCGCGGAAGTACGCCGCGGCCACATAGAGAGCCGTGAGTTCGCCCTGTGCCCCGGCCGCTGGTTGCAGCGACACCGCTGGCAATCCGCTGATCTCCGCAAGGAACTGGTGCATCTCGTAGAGGATTTCGAGCATTCCCTGCGTGGTGTCATCATCTTGAAGCGGATGCAACGCCGCAAAGCCCGGCAACGCCGCGAGCCGCTCGTGCCGCTTGGGGTTGTACTTCATGGTGCATGACCCCAACGGATAGAAGTTGGTGTCGATGCTCATGTTTCGCGCCGACAGATTCGTGTAGTGCCGAATCAGGTCGATCTCACCGACCTCCGGCAACGGCGGTGGCTTATCAGCCAGTTGATCTTGTGGAATCAACGTGCTGAGCGGCTTGGATGCCGGCACATCACATGCGGGAAGTCTGTGGCACCGGCGGCCGGGCTTGGATAGTTCAAAGATAACTTCGGTCGATTGCGTGTTGTTCATTTTTGAGTAAGGTTATAGCAGATGAGATAAGTCAATTGAATCGCTTTATCTTTAACCGCGCCAAGAGTTCCGCGAGGTTTCGGCTGAGAGTTTCCACCGAGTCAGGATCAGCTTCGCCGTGTTGCGAATCTCGCCAGATAAGTACACGCCCAAATTTCCTGTCTGAACTGAGACAGTTCAAGTACACCGTATCCGCCCCTGAATTGGTCTCTCCAATAGGGATGCATCCACCCAACTTCGGGTGGTCTGGAATCTCGATCCAATGACGAAGAGGATGATCTGGCGATGCGCCAACAGTCGCCAACGAATCAAACCCTTCCACGGGAGATCCCACTTCGACTCGATTGTCTTCAACTGTTGGAGTGAACGACACAGGACGACCGCCATTATAATTCAAGAGGAAGGCAGTGTATTCGGGCGGGAAAGTCAACTTGTATTCGGGCGGAAAAGTCAAGTTGAGTTCCTGTTCGACTGCCTGAATATCCGCGATTGTCGGGGAGCGTTCACCACCTTCCAATCTCAAATGCGTGCAGCATACCCCGATAGGCGGTCGGCTGACGCGAGCCACCCACACTGGATCAAGCCCCTCTGCGTGGTCTCGCAAGATGGGACTGTCAACCGGGCGCTCACCGCTGCTCCACGGCATCGCCCACTCTGCTTCCGCACGCAGATACTCTGCTCCGCGTGGGTCATCGTGTTCCTGGAGCCAGTCGGCGTACACCAACCGCGCAGTGTCGTCGCGGGGATCATTCACGATTTTGCGGAAGAGGATTTCGCCTTCTTTCATGTCGGCAGTCCGTTGGCGGGCGTTTGAGCAGCCGGCGGACCAACCTGAATGCTGGCAATCAGCATCACATCGATCATGTTGAACGAACTGTCGGGACCGTACGCAATTAACGTCCGTCCGTCAGGCGACAACAAGGCAAAGTCGTGGTGAACAACCTCGACTGTTCGTCCTTCTGGTAGATGAATCGTGAACGGTCTGAATGGCTGACTTCGCAACAACTCACGAATTTGCTCATGCCGCATGGTTTCCCCTCGCGTGGCTCGAAGGCACTCTGCCGATTGTGTACTGTTCACACCTCACAAAACCCTGTAACGGCTGCCGGGGTTGTCGACAATTGCGCGGATGAAGGCTTCGTCTTCGGTCACGGCAGCAAACCCTTCGCGCGGAGGATGCCTTCCGCCCATACCTGTTGTTCCGGCGTCAGCGGTGGGTCGCACGGGCTTGTGTATCGCACGAGGCGAGAATAGCGGCCCGTGTCGTATGCCCGATCCAGTAACGGTTGCAGGTCGAGTGGAACCAACGGGATGCCAGGGTCAAGCGGTACTCGGATCGTTGGCAAACGCTCTTCCAGTTTGATCGGTTTGGCGAAGTATCGCGTGGGCGAACCAGCTACCGTCACGCTGACGTGATAATCGAACCGTCCACCGATTAGTCGCAATTCTTGCAGCGGCGCTGCGGTTGTATGCGGCCCTCCGCGCAGAAGGTCTATCTCGACCAGATTGACGCCAGCTAACCGGAACTCGCCCTGTTTCTGCTGATAGGAGACTCGCCCACTATCGCCGGGCTTTTTGTTCGACAAACTAAGCACCTCGACGACGGTCACCAGCCGATCACCCTGCTCCGAGTAGATTTCCAGGTAGGGTTCTTCGGTCGGTTCCGCCAGAGGAGAACTCGCCACGGCAAGCATTCCTCCAGCAGAAAACTCACTCTCCAGTTGCTCTGCTCCAGAAGCGGGCCGATCAACCGGGCCAAAGGCCGCGACGTCGGGCTCGCGACGCAGTTCCGGATCCACCCAAACGAGGTGTGAGGAAGTCGCCACGTAGCCCTCTGGCATTGAGGCGTTCAATGCCTCACGCAGGTAAATGATCAGCGCGCCGTGTAAATCCGGAAACACTCCGGATGCTTCCAGCCATGGGTCCATCCCAGGAAACGGCGATGGCATCGCGGAACACTCCTTACGTCAGCAATCCCTTCGCCCGAAGAATGCCTTCCGCCCATACCTGCTGTTCGGGAGTGAGGGGCGGATCAGGGAGTGCACGGTAACTGAACAACTCTGTATATCGGCCCCTGTCATAAGCGAGCTCGATCATGGGCTGTAAGTCGATCGTTACCGGAGGGACACCTGAATCCAGAGGTATGCCGATAACCGGAAGTCGATCAATGAGTTTGATTCCTGCCGCGTGGTGTGAAGGTCTTTCCCCCGGCATCACCACGCTGATGTGATAATCGAACATTCCGAGTTTCTGACGCAGGAGAGCGAACGGCGTTGCGGTAACATGCGGTCCCCGCCGGAGGAGATCTATCTCCACAAGGTTCACGTTCGACAACCAATACTCCTGTTGCTTGTCCTGATAGGTCTTTCGTCCCTTCTCACCTGCACGCTTGTTGGTCAGGCTGATAACCTCGAATGCGGTGACCAGCCGTTTACCCTTTGCGGAAAGAATTTCGAGGTATGGTTCTTCGAGGGGATCGGATGTCAGTTCCTGCGCGATTGCGGTTAGGCCGGTCAATGCAACTGTTGCGGCGCCGTTGCCGCTCTGCTGGCGGTCGCGCCCGAAGAGCGCGACGTCTGGTTCACGCTGGAGTTCGGGATCGATCCAAACCCGATTTTTGCTCGTCGCAACGTAACCGGGTGGAAGGACCGCGTTCAGCGCATCCTGCATGTAGATAATGAGCCGTTCGTGGAGGTTGGGGAACACTTCTTCCCCCTCCAGCCACGGGTCCATTCCGGGAAACGGCGATGGCATTGCGATTCCTCCTCACACGCTGGCCTTCAACGCTGCGGCCAGGCCATCGATTTCCGCTTTCGTTCGTTGTTCCGTCACCGCGACCGTGATGCAATCGGCGAATTGCGGATACCACCGGCCGAGCGGTAAGCCCGCGTGATAACCCGCGGTCCGGAGTTTCGCGAGGAGTGTCTTGGCGTCGCCAGGTACCTTCAGCGCGAACTCTTTCACAAACGGCGTGCGGAAATGAAGCGACACGCCGGGCACGGTGGTGAGTTGTTCGGCCGCGTAGTGCGCTTTTCGCACACAGAGTTCCGCGGTCTCCTTTAGTCCTTGCGGGCCAAGTGCCGTGAGGTACACCGCGGCGCGGAGAGCGAGCAGACCCTGATTCGTGCAGATGTTGCTTGTCGCGTTGGCGCGAGCGATGTGCTGTTCGCGCGGTTGAAGCGTCAGCACCCAGCAACGTTTGCCATTGCGGTCTGTCGTTTCGCCGACGAGTCGGCCAGGGATCTTTCGCAAGTAGCGCGGATCGTCCCGACAGGCGAGAATGCCGAGATACGGCCCGCCATACTGCAGCGGCGTACCGAGCCCTTGCCCTTCAGCAACAGCGATGTCCGCACCGTAATCGCCCGGCCGCTTTAGTACGCCCGCCGAGATCGGATCGAAGCTCGCGACGAACAACGCTCCGACCTTTTGCGTTGCGGCGGCAATCTCCTGCATCTCTTCGAGGTGGCCGAAGAAGTTGGGCGACTGCGCAATCACGCACGCCGTTGCATCGCTCACCGCGGATTTCACGTCGTCAGGATTGAGGAAGCCCTCAGGGGTGCGCAGCGTCCGTACGTGGCAGTGGAGGTTCGCGGCGTAGGTGTCGAGTACCTGCCGGTATTCCGGGTGAACGCTCTCCGCGACGAGGACTTCTTGCCTCTTGGTAATGCCCAGCGCCATCAGCATCGCTTCGGCCACGCTGGAGCCACCTTCATAGAGGCTGGCGTTGGCGACTTCGAGGCCCGTCAGTACGCACATCAGCGACTGATATTCAAAGATCGCTTGCAGCGTGCCCTGGCTGGCTTCAGCTTGGTAGGGAGTGTAGGCGGTGTAGAACTCGCTGCGTCCCGCAACGACATCGACCACACTCGGAATGAAGTGGTCGTATACCCCGCCGCCGAGGAAGCAGACGGCGTCTCCGGCGGACTGGTTCTTGGCCAGCAAACGCCACACGTGCGATTGAAGTTCCATCTCCGGCATCGCGGGCGGAATCGCAAGCGGACGCTTGAGCCGCAACTCCGCCGGAATTTTGGCGAAGAGATCCTCGATGGATGAAACTCCGATCGCGGCCAGCATCGCCTTCTGATCGTCGGGCGTATTGAGAACGTATGGCACAGTAAGCCTCGAAAAGAATCAATTTGTCGGAGTGTTATTCGTGGTCGGCCGCGAGCGAATCCATTCGCGGAAGTGGCGGCCAATGCTCGCGAAACTGGTCGCCGGGTCACTCACCAGAGCCAGGAAACGGGGAATATCGGCGAAAGGAAAGTTTGGAATTGCAAGACTGGCAGCGGATTCCTGATACTCTCCGCTTGGTTGCAGGAGGAGAATCGTCACTTTCTCACCGTCGTAGCGCCATACTTCCGGAATCTTGAAGGCGGCCAAAACGGGGAGCCGACCGAGAACCGACCGACTCACTTCGATTTCAATCGTGAAGTCCGGCGGCGGATCTTTGGCGAAATCGATCTCGCGCAGTCCGGCAACTTCCTTCCAGTGTTGAACGTAGTAGCACTCATCTGGTTCAAAGCCGCGTTCCAGATCCTTGCGTTTGTGCGTGAGTTGACCGCTGGGAACGTATTCTCCTCCGGTTTCTTCAAGCCACGCCTCGACGAGTAGGGCGAGAACCTTCCGCAACCGTTCGTGAAGGTTCGACAAGACCATGATTTCCAGTCTCCCATGGTCGTAGGTCAGGCGGACAGTGCGGCGATAGTCATCCCGCCAGGCAAGAAGCTCTTCGTAATCCGCCCACGACACCTCGGTCACCGCGAGTCGCTGGCCGGGTCGAAGATACTGCACGATGTCGATGAGTGTCGGCACGTGCGGAGCATGCGAGACTCCTGGCGGCACGGCTGTGGTGCTCATGGCATCATCCCCTGAAGTAAAACACAACACGCGCGTAAAGACGAAATTCGAAACGAAGCCTCCTGTTTCGCGTTTAGTGTCCTTCCGACGCGAGCTGGTCGTCGTATTGCTTGGCGGTCAGCAGGTAGTCGAGGGTCGCACCGGGCGCGAGCTTGATCTTCACCATCCAGCCTGCACCGAATGGGTCATCGTTCACGGGCTTGGGATCGCCCTTGCGCTTGGTTGCTGCGTCGTCCACAAGTGGTTCATTTCGCGCAATGATGGTCCCCGTCACCGGCGAATACAGGTCGGAGGTAGACTTGTACGATTCGATAATGCCGAGCTTATCGCCGGCCTTCAACACCGTCCCAACAGGCATGAGTTCCAAGTAGGTTGGCTCTGTGAGTTGTTCGATGGCGAACGCCGTCACGCCAACTGTGACAACATCACCCTCGAGCTTGGCCCACTCGTGCGTGGATGCGTAACGCAGTTCGGATGGGTTGGACATGGAACCTCCTGGCCGACCGCCCCCGCAAGGGGGTGGTGTAACCCACCCCCGCCCTGGCGGGCGGGGTTCGCCAGGGCACAAGCCGGCTGACGCCGGCCGCTCACCTACTTCTTCCGCTTATAGAACGGTAGCGGCACCACCGTGGCATCGAGTAGCGATCCGCGCACGTCCACTGCAAGCTTGGTACCCACCGGAGAGAGCGACGGGCTCACATAACCCATCGCCAGCGACTTGTCGAGCCAGGGGCACAGGCTTCCGCTTGTCACGGTGCCGACGTTCGTTCCATTCGCCGAGATCGGACAACCTTCGCGAGCGGCACGTTTGCCGTCGATTTCCAGGCCAACGCGTACCGGCTTGGTCGTGTCGGAAGCGGCTTGCTGAATCGCGCTGCGGCCGATGAAGTCACCCTTGTCGAGCTTTACAGCCCACGCCAAACCAGCATGGATAGGGTCAATGGATTCGTTCAACTCGTGGCCGTAGAGAGGCATCGCGGCTTCGAGTCTGAGTGTATCGCGCGCACCCAGTCCGCACGGGGAAACTCCTTTGGCGATGAACTCCTCCCACAACGTCACGGCCAGTGCGTTGGGAACTATCACCTCGAACCCGTCTTCGCCAGTGTAGCCCGTTCGGCTCACCACGCACGGCTTGTCCTTGTATCGTGTCGGAGTGGCGTAGTAGTACTTCAATGTGCTCACGTCATCGGCGAACATCCCACCCACTAACTCAACCGCTTTGGGTCCCTGGATGGCAATCATTGCCGTGCTGAAAGTCTGATCCTGAATCTGCACGTTCCGGCCAACGCGGTGCTGTTCAAGCCAGGCGAGAATCTTCTCGCGGTTACCCGCATTGATGACAGCCGCGAATCCATATGGCCAGCGGTACACGAGAATGTCGTCGAGAATGCCGCCGCTCTCGTTGCATACCAGACCATATCGAACCTGCCCATCCTTCATCGTGGCAACGGAATTCGTGAAGATGTGTTCGAGCAGCGTCAGTGCATCGCTGTTGCCGAAGTTCACGCGTGCCATGTGCGAAATATCGAACACTCCAGCGGATGAGCGAACCGCTTTGTGTTCCGGCGCAATACCGGCGTACTGGACCGGCATGTCCCATCCGCCGAACGGCACCATGCGGGCTTTATGATCGACGTGCCACTGATAGAGCGGCGTGCGCAGATTCGCGGACATGGCGGAATCCATCCGACAAACGGACGCGGGGCGGCTCCGACGTTGGAACCGCCCCGCCGAGAATATCGTAGCCCGACGGTTAGCATTTTCCAGAGGAGTGCGCGGGGTGAGGAGAGTTACGCACCTCCTTTGAACCCGTGTTTCGGTTATGGTGTCTGATGATGCGAGGAGAGCGAAATGCCACCGCCTGGATTCGAACCGTTTCTGCGTGCGATTTGCGCCAATCCCGAAGACGACGCGGTGCGCCTCGTCTACGCCGACTGGCTCGATGAGAATGGCGACCCCGACCGGGCTGCTTTCATCCGCATTTCCATTGAGTGGTCACACACGGAATACCCATCCGAGCGCTGGCATTGCCTTCGTGACGAAGTTTCGTCCCTCGTAAAACTTCACGGAGAGCGCTGGCTCGGTGAGTTCCCGCAAAACTCTGGAGTCATTTGGGAGATCGGAGTTCCGTGGGGGCCGTTTGACCGTGGGTTGCCGGTGACCGCGGCCGTTCTGAGTAGCGCTCGCTTTGCAGAATGCGCGGAGCGGGTGTTCGCGCTTGCTCCCATTGAACACTTGATTTTCCCGGGTGTCTCGCTCGAAGCCATTCGCGTCGCGTTGTCGTGCCCTTGTGTGGGTGGAATCATGGGCTTCACCATTGTCTGGACGGGACCAAACCAACCGGGAGACGAATTGTGTGAACTCCTGGCGGGATTCACGCATTTACGAAAGTTGGAGTCGCTGCCGCTGGAAAGAAAAGGGATCACGGATCGCGGCGCGGAAGCACTGGCTCGCGCGACGTTTCTTCCTCAACTCCGCGAACTCTATCTGACAGCGAATCCCATGACGGAAACCGGGATTCTGGCGATCACCGATCGTCTCGTGCCCGACCGAGTCAGACGACTCTCCATCTCACCGGCAGCGATCAGCGAGCGAACTTGGCAGCAACTCCAAGATCGCTTCGGTTCTGCGATTCGGTTTCACTAACGTCTTCTCGTTTCCAGATTTCCGTGTAAGCCCGCGTCGATCAACCGGTAGTTGCCTACACTTTTAACGACCAATGCCCATGTCACGGTCGTGCCTCGCCGACTATTTCGGTCGGTGAATCCGTTCCTGTCCCGCAACATGGAGAAGTTGATCATGCTTCGCTGTCTGTTCGCCACCACGCTGCTCGCAGCCATATCGCTCACCGCAATTGCCGCCGATACGAAGTACACACTCACCGGCGAAAATACACACATTACTTTCGTCGGAAAGAAACCGGACGGTAAGCACACCGGCGGCTTCAAGAAGCTCACCGGTTCCGCCATCATTGTCGATGGCAAGATCGAGAGTCTCAAGGCGGAAGTCACGATCGATACCGACTCGCTCTACTCCGACGATGCCAAACTGACCGGGCACCTCAAGAGCCCCGACTTCTTCGATGTGAAAAACCACCCCACCGCGACGTTCAAGATCACCAAAGTGGAAAAAGCCGACAAGATTTATACCGTGACCGGCGAATTAACGCTGCTCGGCAAGACGAAGACCGTCACTTTCCCCGCTTCCATCGCCACAACTGGCGACGCCGTGTTGGTATCCACGAGCTTCCCAATTGATCGGACGCTGTGGGGCATGACCTACGGTAAGGGGAAAATCGAAGATAAAGTGGAACTGACAATCAAAGTCACCGCGAAGAAGTAAACTCGCAAGCGCGATGCCTCCGCCTCCGCCACTGAAGGACGTACTCGACGCTCTGCAACAGGATGTCCTGCCGGGCGCGGGCGGAGCCGCGCTGGTGATGTGTCTGTTTCTGCTGTTGGGCCGGTGGTCCGCGGCGCTGGGTTCCGCGGTCGCGATCGCAGTTGCGTTCATGTGGAGCAACTTTCTGCCCGGTTCCGATCCACCCGACTGGGAGAACACTTCCCGCTTACTTCACTGGAAGCCGGACAAGGACGAGCCGGGGTATCAGTGGTTACCGCGTGCCGCGTTGCTGTTGGTGCTGGTCGGGTTGGTATCGCGGTGGGTGGGACTGCTCGCCGCGCACTTCTTGCCGGCACGCTTCTGGTGGGGCTCGCATGTGCTCGTCTGGCTTCCGCGAATCGTCGCGGTGGGTATGGTCAGTGCGTGGCTCGTTCTCGGCAACGCCGCGGAAGCTCCCGTGTGGGCACACTTGCGGTGGGAACTTATCGCCGCAATGCTGCTCGTGTGGTTCGTGCTGGACGCACTTGCGCGAAGCGAAATCAGCTCCCAGCTCGCTGTTTATCTGGCAGCGATCTTCTATGCCGGCGCTGCAGTCCTGCTCTATTCGCACAACGGGACATTCATGGAGCTGGCGGTGGTGATCGGTTCGGCGATGTTCGGAATTGCGGTGGCCGCAGGATTGGCGAAGACAAGCGCGGATGCGAAAGTCTATGCCAGCGGCGCGATTCCCGCCGTGGCCGCGTTCTTACCGGGGTTGCTCCTCGGCACGCGACCCTCACACCCCGACAACAAAGTGCCTGATATCTGCTTCTGGCTCGTTGCTCTCGCTCCACTTCTACTGGCTCCCTTCCTACTCCCACGAGTCAGTCGCCAGAACCGCTGGCTATTGCTTGTGCTTCGCATGCTGCTCGTGCTCACGCCCCTCATCGTCGCGGTCCTCCTCGCGGGGCAACACGAGAAATTGCCGTATGAGGAATAAGAATGAGTGTGCCCCATACTTCAGAAGGGCACAGCGCAATAGAGATATAATAGACGTATAAATGTTAGCATTTTAACGCGGATGTTTGTCGATACTAGGACGTCGATTCAGCACGCCTTCTGTTTGTGAGGGCAAGGGGCACATCAACTGTCAAGGGATTGGCAGTTGTGGAGCGGTCGAGTTGACGAAGCGGGGCAACTGAAGAGGTGTAACAGAATCGGCATTATTTACACGATCATTGGTGTATTCGAAGCGGGGCAACTGCGGAGGTGTAACAGAACGCCTGCCGCCAAGCACAACTGTCACCTCTGTGACAGTTGTCGTCACGACGCGGGCCTTCGGCGGTGGCGAGTTGACCGGCTCAGACCCACAGACCACGGGGAAAAAGGCTCGAAAACACGACACCAGACGAACCAGGAAAACGGCTGTACTGCCGCTGGCCATCTGCACGGCAGCAAAGCTGTCAACCCTGACAATTTGCAGACAAATTCTGCCACAGTCAGCGATGAGTCCACACAAGAGAGTTACCGCAAGAACAACGAAAAACCGCTGGTTTTGGCCATTCTTGGGAGTCTGCCATCTGCCGGATTGAGGAAGGTCGAATATGGCAGCACAGCCGGCAACCTGACAATTTGCAGACAAATTCTGCCACAGTCAGCGATGAGTCCACACAAGAGCGAAGAACCGCCCTCAGACAAGACGCTGGCAACACGCTGACGCTTTGGGTCATCTGCTTTCCGAATCTTCCATGACGACACCGGCTCAGCGGGTGTCCGAATTTGCCAAAATCCTATGGGAAGGCTCACAGAAACTCCGAGTTTCGAAGCAAACTCGACGGCCGAAACGGCATATGATTCTGCTTCCAACCGACCTCATTTGGCCAACGGTTCTCATACACTACCGCCACCGTAACCGCATTCCTTCCGGTACCAAAATATGTTCACGCTCAGTGCATTCGCCGATGAAATTTCACACGACCCACGCGAGCAAGTGGCGGTGCTGAAGCAGTGCCGCGTTCGGTTTATCGAATTTCGCTCGATCTACAAAACCAACGTGCTCATGCTTTCCGATGAACAGATCAAGGAGTTCAAGAAACTCCTCGATGGCGAAGGTATGGGTCTCTCCGCGATTGGCTCACCCGTCGGCAAAGTCGCCATCGACGCCGACTTCTCCTCACACCTCGACAAGCTGAAACGCGCGATCGAATTGTGTGGCGTGTTCGGCACACGCGGAATCCGCATCTTCAGCTATTATCCACCCGGCAACGATCCGAACTTCGACCCGGCCAACTGGCCAAAGTATCGCGACGAAGTGATGCGGCGAATGAGCGCGAAGGCCGAACTGGCCGCGAAAAGCAATGTTGTGTTGTTCCACGAGAATGAACACCGCATCTACGGCGATTCACCCGATCGCGTCGCGGATATCCTCCGCACGGTGAATAGTCCCGCGTTACGAGCCGCTTACGACGCGGCCAACTACACCTACGGCAACTTCGATCCCGTGGAGGGATGGGAGAAGACGAAAGCCTATACGTCACACTTCCACATCAAGGACTGGAAGAAGGGCGGTCACGCCGCCGGCCACGATTACGGCGTCATTGCGGGTACCGGCGATGGGCAAGTCGCGCACAGTATCAGGGGTGCGGTCGCGATGGGCTATCGGGGCTTTGCGGTGATGGAACCACACCTTCGCGGTGGCGGACCAACCGGCGGCATCACTGGCCCGGACCTGTTTCCCTACGCCGTGGAAGCCTTCCGCACCATCCTGAAGAACTGCGGCGGGAGTGAAGGGTAATGGGCGAACCCCGCTCGCAAGAGCGGGTCAGGCGAACCCTGGCCGCAAGGCCAGCGGGTCACTCAACACCACCCACCGCCCTTGCGGGCGGGGTTCACCAACACCATGCTCAACGTTCACCTCCGCATCGCCGACACGATCACGGGACGGCCGACTCCGGTGCGCGTTCGCCTGACTGGTTCCGATGGCACGCACTACGCCCCTCTGGGCCGCGCTGCGGAGTTCCCCGCGGGGCGTAATGAGGATGTGGGCGGGCATATCAAACTCGGCCGCGAACGCTGGTGGTGCATTAATGGAGCGTGCGAAATCCCACTACCGGCTGGTGTGCCCCTGCGCGTGCAAGTCGCAAAAGGGCCAGAGTGGACGCCGATGGATGAAACAGTCACGCTCGGCAGCGGGCAGATTTCACTTCGATTTGGTATTTCCCGCTCTGCTGCTGCAAATCCCGGCTGGGTGAGCGTCGATACGCGCTGTCACTTCATCGCCCCTCATTCCGCTTTACTGGAAGCACAAGCAGAGGGTCTGGATGTCGTGAATTTGCTTGCGACGCCGTTCCCGATGCTTGCGCTGGATGCGAACACGTACTCCACCACGCCGAACGTGCTTGCGTTTAGTGGACAGGTTCCCGCGCTCGAACGCGACGGTTGCTCCGTTGTCGTGAATACCTTCAACACGCATCCCGTGTTGGGAAAAGTCGCGCTGCTGAACTCACACAGGCCGGTATTCCCGCTCACCTTCGGTGGCGAAGATACTGATGACTGGGGAGTCTGCGACTGGTGTGACCAGTGCCATCGAAAGAAGGGGTTGGTGGTGTGGGTTGATGCCTTTGAACCAGCGGGCGGATTAATTGGCGGTGAAGCACTCGTCGCGGCGATTCTTGGCAAGATCGACGCGATTGAAGTGACTGGTGAATCGCGGAAAATGCCGCTGTTGCCGTGGGTGTACCGACTGTGGGATGCGGGGTTTCTGCTGCCACTCGTGGGCGCCAGTGCGAAAGACAGCAACAAGACGGCGCTGGGCAGCGTGCGAACTTATGCCCAGAGCGAAGCGGGAACGTGGCTCGACGCGATTCGCGTCGGCCGCACGTTCGTCACGGCGGGGCCGGTTCTTTCGCTCACGCGCGATGGCAACCAGTTTCGCGCGAAAGCTCATTCCTATGGCAAGCCTTCCGCCGTCGAACTTGTCGTGGATGGACAGGTTGTGGCGTCCGGAGAAGGAGAGATCGCGGCGAGCATCACGGAAGCGGGATGGGTCGCGTGTCGTTGGTCTGGGCCAGGTGGTTTTGCTCATTCGTCGACAGTGGCGGTCGATTCATCCGGGCGAAAACCAGAAGCGGTTGCAGCGTTGATCAAGTTGATCGAACAGACGCGTGCGTGGGCCGAAACACATGGCCGCTACTCCAACCCGAAGCGGAAGCAGGCTCTTCTTGATCGGTGCGTGGAGGCAATTGGCAAGTTGGAGGGCACGCCGTGACTCGGAGCCGGCGGTTGTGGATTCGATCGAAGCGCTGGCTCCGGCGAATCAATCGGCTGGCACGCACGCACATTCCGCCGCGCGTGTGGCTGGCGATTGTGATTCCCGCCCTTCTGCTCGCGATCGGCACGATCGGTTACCGGTGGATCGAAGGCGAGCACTGGACCTATTTCGATGGGTTCTACATGACCGCCATCACCATCACCACCATCGGTTATGGTGAAGTACACCCGTTATCCAATCCCGGGCGACTGTTCACAGTTGTGCTGGCATATAGCGGCATTTTCACGCTCGCTTACTTTGCTTCGGAACTGGTCCGGTCGGTGGTGACGGGTGAACTGCGGCAGGTAATTGGGAGGCAATGGGTGGACGATCAACTTGCGACGCTGAGCGGCCATCTCATCGTCTGCGGCTATGGACGCATGGGGAAGATTGTGTGCGATGAACTGGATCGCCAGAAGCGACAGTTCGTGCTCATCGATAAGTCGCCCGATGCGATCAAGGACTTGCCGTATCAGTACGGATTGTCACTTGGGGGGGATGCGACGACGGACGAACTACTTCGTAAGGCTGGCGTGGAACGGGCGCGGGCACTCATCGCGGTCGTCGGGTCGGATGCAGACAATCTCTACATCACTCTCAGCGCGCGGCTCTTGAACCCGAAGCTCCTGATCGTGGCACGGGCCGAAGAAGAAGACGCTGAGACGAAACTTCGCAAAGTCGGCGCGAACAAGGTGATCTCGCCATATCTGGCTGGCGCACACCGAGCCGTTCAAGCAGTACTGCGCCCCGCCGTGCTGCACTTCATGGAGATGGCAACGCGACCGGAGTTTCTGGACTTGCAGATCGAGGAAGTTCGCGTTGCGTCAGTCGGCTCTCTTGCCGGGAGGTCGTTAAGCCAGTTGCACCTCCAAAAGGAACTGGGTATTGTGATCGTCGGTATTGTCCGTCCCGGGGGCGAACTGCTCTACAATCCGCCAGCCGATACGGTACTTGAAGCGGAGGCCGTCCTCATCGCGCTTGGGCAACGACGGCAACTCGAGCGGTTGGAAAAGCTCGCCGGTGAGTCGAAATGAACTTTGCCACACTGAGTCTTCCGCTCTGCCTGATGCGCGTTCGAATATCTCGTTTCCTTCGTACCGGTCTTCTATAATCCGTTTATCTCCTTTCGTACTCCCGCGTCTGACGTCTCATGACCGAGCCGCCCACTCACAACTGTCACTCTCCTACCGGTCCTTCGGGACCGAACCCGAGTGTCGAACAGCAACTCCGGTTGGCCGAACAGCGCCTCACCTTTCACGTGGAGAATACCCCACTTGCGGTGATCGAGTGGGACGACCAGATGCGTGTCGCGCGCTGGAACTCACAGGCCGAGCGCATGTTTGGGTGGACTGCTGCGGAGGTGGTTGGGAAAACTCCTCTGGAGTGGCGATTCATCCTCGAGGATAACCGCGCGCTCGCCGAGCGCATGAAACTCGATGCGGAAGCGGGGCGGCTGCCGCGTAGCGTAGTGACTGTTCAAAATTACACAAAGTCCGGCAAAATCGTCTGGTGCGAATGGTACACCTCGGTGTTGCACGACGACGCGGGACGAGTGGTGTCGGCGTTGTCTCTGGTTCTGGACGTTACGGAAAAGCGGGCGACCGCCGAAGCACTCTCGCTGAGTCAGGCGCGGATGTTGGCGGCCCTGGACAGCGCGAAGATGCTCGCCTGGGATCTCGATCTGGTCGCCAACAAGTGGGAAACGACCGTCGACATTCCTGACTTCTACGGCATCGAACGCGGTCTGGATTACACCAATCCCGAACTGGCGCTCCAAGTGGTTCACCCGGACGACGTGCCGGTCATCATGGCGGGGCGGCAGCGTGCGATCGACACCGGCGAGCCGATGCAATATGAGTTCCGCGGTCGAGCCCTCACACCCGACGGGCAACCGCGCTGGTTCGCAACTCGCGGTCGGGTTCTCCGCGACGACGCTGGCAAAGCCGTGCGGATTGTCGCCGTGACGACCGACATCACCGACCGGAAGCGAGCGGAGGAGAAATTCCGAGCGCTGCTTGAGTCAGCGCCGGACGCGATGCTAATTGCGGATGAAGAGGGCCGCATCACGCTGGTCAACACGCAGACGGAAAAACTCTTCGACTACCCTCGCGAGGAACTGCTTGGCCAGGTGATCGAGATCCTCGTCCCCGAAGCCTATCGCGACCGGCACCCAGATCAGCGCGCCGCTTATATGAAAAACCCGCAGACGCGACCGATGGGGACAAGTCGCGAACTGACGGGCCGACGAAAAGACGGCAGTACGTTCCCCGTTGAGGTCAGCCTCAGTCCTCTGGTTGTCGGCAGCGAGAAATATGTCATCAGTGCTGTGCGTGACGTGTCCGAGCGGAAACAGGCGGAGGCGGAGCGGGAGATCCTGAACCGGCAACTTCAGGATGCGCAACGCTGGGAAAGTCTCGGTGTGTTGGCTGGCGGTGTCGCGCACGACTTCAACAACATCCTGACGGTTGTGCTGGGGAGCGCGGGTCTGGCCCGACGTGGCTTGCCGCTGGGTTCTCCGGCGATTGGTTATCTCGAACAAATCGAACAAGCAAGCCGGCGTGCCGCCGATGTGTGCCGACAGATGCTCGCATATGCTGGCCAGGCCCACAGCAGCGGCGGTCGCCTTGATCTCGCGGCCCTTATTCGCGAGTCCGCACCACTTTTGGAAATACCCGCGGGACGGACTTCCGTACGGTTCAATCTGATCGAGAACACGCCGGTAATTCAGGCTGATCCGGCTCAGGTCCGCCAGGTGTTGGTGAATCTCATCACGAACGCGGCCGAAGCGATTGGAGCAAAAGAGGGGGAGATCGGCGTTCGCGCGCATGTCGCTGAGGTACTGCCGGGCGCGTCGGATGCCGGCTTCCCACTTGCACCTCCGCCGGGGCGGTATGTCGTTCTCACCGTTTCCGATAACGGCTGCGGGATGTCACCCGAAGTCCGCTCGCGCATGTTCGATCCGTTTTTCACCACCAAATTTGCCGGTCGCGGCCTCGGTTTGGCCGCGGTTCTTGGCATTGTTCGGGCGCACAAGGGCGGCATTTATGTTTCAACTGGCCCCGGGCAAGGGACAACGATTTGCGTTTACTGGCCGACTGTCCTCAACTCCGTGCCAACTCCGGCCGAACAGCAAGCCCGACCGACTGTAGCGGCGCTCGTCATTGACGACGAGATGTTTGTCCGGGAAGTGACCGCATCCACGCTGGAAGAAATGGGTTTTGCCCCGCTCCTGGCGGCTGATGGCCCTTCCGGCATCGACCTCTTCCGCCAGCATTGCGAGACAATCAAGTTGGCCGTGATCGACGTGATGATGCCGGGGATGACCGGCGATCAGGTACTTGAAGCGATTCGCGCCATCGACCCGGCGCTGCCGGTGGTGCTGGTCAGCGGCTTCACGGATCGGCGAGTGATCAAGACCACGTTCAGCGCCCGCACCGAGTTCCTTCAGAAGCCATTTCACCCGGAAGAGTTGATGGAACTTGTGCGGCGAATGGTGTAGTCGGGAGCCAGGGACCAGGAGTCAGGAGTCAAGGTTTTCCTGAGGTAACCCATCATGCTGAGGTTCTGTCTTCTGATCCCTGACTCCTGACTGCTGTCCCCTATTTCTTCAGCCCCTCTTCCGCGAAGGTGTCCGGCGGGATGGTTGGGTTGAGTTGCACATCGCGGAAGTAATAGCTGCCGACGAGCACGCGGGTACCATCAGGTTCGGTCCGGTATAGTTCCGTGCCGAGTTGGAGCCACCGCTGCGTGTCGATGTAGACGGTCACTTCGGTGAACCCCTCGCTCGCGACCACCTTCGGGTCGGTGCTCGCGGTTCCGCCAATCTCGAATGCGTCGATCTCCATGCGCGGACAGATGCGTTTGACCACGTAGCACTCGCGGCCAATCTGTTTCGGCGTCTGCTTGCCGAGATATTCGGTCTTCAGTTCGCCGGCGGCCTGACGGATCTTCCAGGCTTCGTGTGTGCGGAGCATGGAGCGGTACAGCCCGGCGTCGCGGATGCAGTAGCGGGACTGACTCTGCGCGAGTGAATTGTTGGCGTCAATCGGGCTGCTGAGTTTGGTGAACGGTGCTTTGGGTCGCCAAGTCACGACTCGCCCGTCGTAACCACCTTCAGACTTGGGTTTCTCGCTGAACAGCGTCCCGCGAATCTCATAGCCGAGGAACGACTTCGCTCCCGATTGCCATTTCATCAGCACTTCGATGTTCGTTTTGTGCGACATAGGGTCAGGCACATCACCCCGGACCCACAGGTCGATCACTTCGATCGGCGGCATTTCCGGGTGTGGCGGTTTGCCCTTCACGCGTTCCTGTTTCTCCAGCGTCGCGTGGAAACCGCCCGTCACTTCCCGGGTGTAGCGCGACAAGCACTGTTCGAACATTGCGACGGCGTTGTTGTGGGCAAGTTTTTCGAACTCATCGCCCTGTGCGAGTGGACGGGTGGGGGTATCGTTGAAGACGGGAGCTTCCGGTGGTGGGTCGCCCTGGAAGAGTGTCGAGTAGGACACAAACCCGACGCCCGCCAGGAGAGCGACTGTGACGGTAGCGATAAGTAGTCCGCGCATGCTTCCGCGCCCTCCGGTTCCTGGCGATTGCGTCCGTGAAGCCCGGCTTTGCGGGCGACAGGTCGCGAGTTCCACTTGAAGCGGTTCGGTCAGTGTATCTTTGGCAGAAGAAGAGAACAACACACGCCACAGGAGCCGAAAGCCGCGAATCATCGGAATTGCCCCAGTTGTTGAAGCGACGGGAAATGGCGTATCTTCCCTCTTCGACTGCCTCGCTCCAAAACTTCAAGCCAATTTCTTACCAACCGAAATTCTTTGCCCACGTCCTCATTGCACGTTTAGAGCCCCGCTCCGTCTCCAAAGTTTCTGCTGTGCGATGAGCCACCTCTGTGATTTTGGAAAATCCTGGCATTCGAAGAGGGTTCTCTATTTGTTCATAAGCCTTTTCCGCTGGCTTCTTACGTCACGATTGCGCTTTTTCGCCTGCCGCGCGGACGATTTATCGAATCTCCGTGGTTTCGGGACGGTCAGTTGCTTCAACAGGACAGTTCTACTTGCATCGATCATCTTTCCTGGCTACGACCCGCGTTCCAAACTTCGGGAAACTGTGAACCCGCCGTTTTCAGGGGTGCCGGATGGGTACGCGATGGTTAATCGCGATTGGAGTTGCGTTTTTTGGTGTTGGGATGGCAAGTGCCCAGGTCGTTCCTCCACCTGCGCCAGTTTCCGGCTCAGCGGCGGTGGTTCCCGAGGCGGATCCCGTGATCCCCACGGCTCCTCCTGTTACTTCCGCGCAGAGTCCATCTCCGCTGTTCTTGCCCGTTCCGCAGGCGCCTGAGCCACCGCTGGCGGTCGTCCCGAGGCCCGGACCGTCCGGTATCGACTACGATCCCGGCTACCAGTATTTGCCGGACCAGGCACCAGAGCGTGCGCCGGTGGACAGTGTGTGCGGCCCGATGGGGCGATGGTGGATCACGCCATCACTGGAACTGGCGTGGGTGCCGACACGACCTGCGCCGACGAACCTCCGCCTTCCCATTCCGGCTTCACTCTTGCCAGAAAACAGGCATCCGGGTGTGCGATTGCCGGTGGCGGGACTGGCCACAGATCGCTTCGAGCCAGCGTTTGGGCTGGTTGTGGGCCACTGGTTCGACGAAAACCATACGTATGGCGTGGAAGCGAGCTTCTTTACTCGTGATGCAAACACCATTTTCTACGGGACCGCGCACAACCTCGAATTGTTTTTCCCCAACGGGCCGGATCGCTCCGCGCCGCAGATTATCGGGCTGCCCAATACGGGTGTACTGACCACGTTCCCGGTCACGATGGGCACCTACTTCGCCACTGCCGATGTGGACTACCGCCACAGGTTGTATTGCACCGAGAACGCGCGACTCGATGCGCTCGTCGGTTACCGTTATGCGTTCCTGGGCGACGAAATGTATCTCGGTGACCTGCCCGACGGCAACCACCAGGACTTCCGGCTGAATCGGGCGGCGGTGTCGAACAACTTCAACGGCGGGCAGGTTGGTTTGGCAGGTGAGTACCGGGTGAATCGTTGGTATGTTGCGAGTTCGGCGAAACTGGCATTTGGCGCAACGACGACCGATGTGACGGCGAGTGGATTATTTACCAATGCGCGGGGATTGGTGAATGGAACCTCTCATCGGCTTAACGCACTCGCGGCAGGCAGCCAAAACGAGTTTGCAGTTTTACCCGCCTTCAACGTGCAATTGGGCCGGCAGGTGTTCAAGCACACTCGTATCTTCGCCGGCTACTCGTTCATCTATCTGAGCCGGGCTGGACGTCTGGGCGATGCCCTCAATCCGTCCAACACGGGGTTGAGTTTAACTGACTTCTGGGTGCAGACGATCAGCCTCGGAGCGGACTTCCGGTTTTGAACGTAGCCGCACACCCGCAACCTCGCCGCGCACAAGCCCGCGGAAAAATCCAGAAGAGTCCTCGCCCGCCGTGGCAGTGCAGTCCGAAGGACCGCAACGAAGTTGAGTCTGAGAGCACGCGACCGCGGGTGACGCAGTTAGTTTTTGAAAAGAACAGCTTTTCCTTTGTCCGAAAAGGTTACGCCTTCAATTGTCCAGTTCATGTTGTGCTTTTTACATGCCCACACAGTACCTGAAGCGTCCATGAGAGCGATCCCACCGTCGAACTTGTAATGTGGAGCGATGATGTTGTTATGCTCAGATCCGAAGGCGCTCTCCAAAACCCCCTTAAGTTTATCCGTTTTGAATGATGACTCTGGCACGCCTATTTTGTTGTAAAGACTCACTTGCAGGGTCATTTTTGGTGCAGTGTACTTCTCACTTAGATAGTCCAAGCACTCCTTAACATCCTTCTCGACCGGACCTATTTCTCCAAATGGGTTGTAGTGGATCATCGCTCTTGCGCCACTGATTGCGTGGTAAAGAAAAATCGCCGTGCAATTGACCAGGCCGCTAATTGCAATGTGGGCTTCGACGTGGTTGCCACAAACGTAAATTTTCCCGGGACTTGGAAGGGTAGGAACCGGGCCTTTGATTTTCTGAAGGTCGACTTCATTTGGGTCTGCCGCGTTCAACTGCATCGCGTTGTCCTCGAAAGACACCAGTTTTCCAAGATAATACCGCGTCTGACCTACGCAGACAAGGATGGGATAGGAATGGGTCGGGCTTGGTCGCCGCAGACGCGCAGCGAAACGGAGCGGCGTCACGGCGGGTGAGGAGTTTTTCTGCTTTTCTCTCCATCCACACTTCGAAACTGCTGTTGAAAACTCACACGCAACTACGGCCAACTGCTTAGCGGACTCTCATCTCTTTCTCGTTTGTTTGACGCTGCCGGTCCGGGTACTTTCACAATCTGCGAATGGATCGCTGACATCCACCGTCCAAGGCGAACACCATGCACGCGAGCACGCTCCGGGCTCTGGTCCTGATCCTCCTGGCCGCGGCCGCGAACGCGCCGAATGCCTCGGCGCAGGACAAAGCCGCCGAGACGCCGAAAGTCAACGAGAAGGTCAAGAAGGCTTTCGGTGCGCGCGCCATTGACATTCTGTCCGGCGCAACGCGGGTCGAAGCCTTCCGATTAAAAGCCGAGCCGGGTCAGAAAGAGGGGCCCACGACTCTCGGTTCCGCCCAGCGCCAGTGGACGATCACCGCCACCGGAAAGGAGAAAGGCAAGGAGTTCGCCGCCAAGGTTCGGACTCTCCTCCTTGATGGGACGGCCGACACGTATGGGTGGGAGCCAGAACTCGACCGGGCGGACATCGCGTTTCGGCTCTGGCAGGATCGGGAGTCGGTAACACTCATCGTCAATTTCGAAACGGGGACTATTACCGTCGTGGCCCGCGATGCCACCGGCCGGCAGCTTCGAGTCACCGGCGTCAGTTACATCCACAACGCAAAGCGTGAATTCGACAAGAAGGGCGAACTCTTCGACCGCGTCAAGACGCTGGTCGTGGAGGCGTTCCCCGACGATGAAAAGCTCAAGGCGCTCAAGCAGCCGAAGGAGCCCGAGGAGGAGGTTCGCCCGCCGGTCGGGGACAAAGTTCCGGAACACCTCCTGACCCTGTTGGAAAAGGCCGATCAGTTCGAGCTCCTGTCTCTCAACCCGGAGCGATCTAAGGAAAAAGCAGCGGACGACTTTCACGGTTACAAGGTTCTTGGCAAGACGACCGTGAAGGATGCGGAGGTTCGCAAGAAGCTCGTGGCGGCTCTCAAGAAGGGGGTCGAGGACAACGACGGCGCGGCCGCGGGCTGTTTCAATCCGCGTCACGGCATCCGGGTGACCCGCGACGGTAAGACGGCGGATTTCGTCATCTGCTTTGAGTGCGTCTTCATGAAGGTCTACCTGGGGGATAAGCTGGAAAAGGGCCTCCGGACCACGAGTTCACCGAAGGACACGTTCGACGACGTTCTGAAGGAAGCCAAAATCCCTCTTCCCGAGAAGTAGCATCTCGAGGGCCGGTGAGGAATCGCCCCTCGGTTCTCCGTCAAAACCGCAACCGTCAGTCGGTCACGTCAGCGATCCCGCGGACGGGCGTTCCGTTCGGGTACTGATCGGCGGACGCCCAGTGCTCGACCACCATCCGCTTGCCCACCGGCGTCCACCGCTCGACGCGATTGTCTTCGCACACGAACAGGTACGTGCCTTGGATCGACGTCACCTTTCCGTCGGAGGTGCGTGCGGGTTCGGAAACCGACGCGGTCCCGTCCTTCTTGATTTCGACCTTCTCAACGACGCCGTTGGCGAACTCGACGGTCCACTTCCCGACCGGGAGCGCTGGATCAGGGGGACGCGGCGGGTCGGCCTGGGCCAGCGAGACGGTGAGGCAGGCAGTAAGCACGAATGCAATCGTTCGCATCGGACGTTCTCCGGTTGGGGGGCCAACCAATGATACCCGACCGGCGGGAACGGGTCAGCTACTCTCAAGCCGCTTCCAGCACCCGCCGAATCGTGGCCTGTCTAGCGCGCTCCTCGGAACCCTGATCGTATTGGCTTCGATAAGCAAGTGACTGCACGGCTTCGTACCCGTGCGTTCAGCGCCTTCGGGGCCGGACCAGCACGCCAACCCCTCTGTTCAGTCTCTTGGCCCTGTCAGGGGCTTCTCACGGGCTGTGGGCGCAACTGTCACGGGGGGGTGACAGTTGAAAGAACGGCGGGGGTAAATTGCGCATTCTTTGTGAACCGGTCACAATCTGCCGGTATCCGCGTGTATGAGGGTGGAGGGAACGTGGGTCGCCACACGAAGGGGAATTGACGATGAGGAAGTCCTGATCGCGTCGCGATCACTGTGGCCGCGACGTTCTCCAATGCGAGCCCAACCCTCCCGGGCGCGACGGCAAACATGATCGTCAACCGCCCGTCGTGATCGTCAATCGCCCGGCTGGTGAGGGCGCTGGGCACGGACCTCTCCTCGTGCCCGGCGCGAAGAATCGGAATGTTCACAGTGACCAGATCACGGGCCTCTTAGTCACAAACCCGCGACCGAGAGGCCCACTTCACACCACTTGGCAACACCTTTGGAGGCAATCAATGTCAACGCAACTGATCAAACTTCTCGCCCCGGCCGTCCTGTTCTTTGCAGCGGGCACAGCATCCGCGGGACACGGCGGCGGTGGGCACGGCGGTGGCGGACACGGTGGTGGGCACGGCGGACACGGTGGCGGACATCACGGCGGGTTCGGCGGACATCACGGCGGTTACGTTCACCGTGGCTACTACAGCAATTACGGGTACGGCGGCTACGGGTACGGTCTTGGTTACGGCAACTACGGATACGGTTTGGGGTACGGCAACTACGGGTACGGCTACGGTGGGTATTCCTACCCGTACTACGGCTACTCGTACCCAGCCGGCGGTTACTACCCCAACAACTATTACCCTCTTCCGACCACGGTCGGTGGTGGGGTCGTCCCGGCGAGCGGGGTCTATCCGGTCGATCCGACTCCCGCGCCGTCGGCGGTTGCGGCCCCGGCAACCGTGACGGTGGTCGTTCCCGAGGGCGCACAAGTGTCGTTCGACGGCAAGGACGCCACCGGCACTGGGACCGAGCGCGTATTCACCTCGCCCGCCATCCAACCGACCCAGCCGGGCGTCCTGGCGATAAAGGCCAGTTGGGGCGGGAACACCTACTCGATGCAGCTCTCGATCCGCGCCGGCGACAAGATGCGCGTCGATCTCCGCTAACCGGGCTGCCAACCCCGTTGCATTCATCCAGGCGGCGGGCTATCTTCGTTGTGTTCTCGCGAAGATGTTTAGCTCGCTGCTTTGCAGCAGGACGATGTTGCGTCGTCCGAGCGGTTACCACTCCACCCATCGTGAGGAAGGCTGTTCCAGCACCGCTATCGGGTGACCAGGGGGCAATTGCCTCCCGGTCTGGAACAAGCCCGCCGGTCGTGCTTCCGGGAGGCAATTGCCCCCCGGTCACCCGGCGGTGCCGTGAGCCTTCCACACATCAGGATGAGAGGTAAACACCGCGAGATGGAGAACAGGCCGGGAGCACTCCCGGCCTGTTCCGTTGTTCGTCACTTGTCTTGTTTCTTCATCTTGGTGATTAGGGTATTGACCACTTCGTCAAGCGCCGCTCCGCGGCTCCCCACGTCGCGTATGATGCCGGATGGATCAATCACGTAAACCTCCGGTACGCTTGTAACGTCCCAGAGATCGGCGATGTCCGGGTTCTTATCGATGTCAACGTCGACGAGCGCGAACGTCTTGGGATCGTGCTTTTTCACCAGCGCCTGGAGGCCGGGATTCATTGCACGGCAGTGCCCACACCAGGCGGCAGTGAACCGAAGTACAATCACCTTGCCCTTGTGATCGCTCAACTTGAACGGTTTACCATCCATTACTCCCTTCACGTTCGGTACCTTCTTACCTTCAGCCCCGCTCAACACGTCCACCAGAAGGACGTAATCCTCGGCGTCAGCGCCCGCTTGGGTGCGCAGCGCCTCGCGAGCTCGCTTGGCCTCGTCCGGGTTCTTGGGTATCCCCTCACCTTTCTCGTATATCAGGACCACTTTTGCGGTTCCTTTGGGGTCGCCGGCTTCTCCCAACTTCCGGTACCACTTCACCGCTTCCTGCGTGTCCTGCTTCACGCCGCCCGAACCGGACTCGTACATCGTTGCCAGCCGCCGGATTGAGGTCAGGTATCGGCCCTCAGCCGCTTTTTTGTACCAGACAAGCGCGTCTTTGACGCTGACCTCCACGCCGGTACCGTCCTCGTATGACACGGCGAGATTATGACAACAGACGAGTTCGCCCTGCTCAGCTCCCTTCCGATACCACTTGACCGCCTCCTTTGGATCCTTCCTCACCCCGTTCCCATTCGCGTAGGCATAGCCAAGTACGTTCATGGCCTGACCGAACCCCTTGTCAGCAGATTTGCGAATCAACTCGATGCCTTTCTCCTCGTCATCCAGATCGGCATATCCGTCGAGGTAGCAGCGACCCAGAAACCACATTGCTTCGGCCGACCCCTTCTCGGCTGCTGCTTTCCAGTCGGGCAGTCGAGCCTTGGCCTTCTCCTTGAAAACTGGGTACTGGAGTTCGTGCGCCGGAGTAACTCGCGAACGCTTTTCACGTCCTCCTCGATTGTGGGCTGTTGAGCTCCAAGTTCCGACGCCAGCCCGAAGACGGCGCACGAGACGAAAATCCACCGACCGATATTCGAGAACATCAGTGCCTCCAGCCTTGAACGCCACAGAACATCCCGATGATCGTACTCACTCCCCCAACGCGTGTCTATCTAGCCCACGCAGTTGTGAGGATCATATCTTTCGACACGATTTCGGATCACTCATCCGTATCGGGTTCGGCGGTGTCGGGGTGATACTTGCGTATGAGCTTGCGCACGGTGGCGCGGGCCAGCCCGAGCCACCGGGCCGCGACGAGTCGGTTACCGTCCAATTGCCGCAGCACTTCATCGAGTACCGCGGGTTCGATGGCTTCGATGAGCTTCTGGTACAGGTCGGCAGGTTCGCGTCCTTCTAGAATTTGCACCTGTTCGCGTACCCACTCCACGACGAGCGACCGCAACCGCTCGACTGTTGAAGCGGGGCCACTGGCGGTGCTCGGTTCGGGGAAATGCTCGGGCTGGAGCGGGCCGCCGCGTGCTTCAATTGCCGCGTGTTCGAGAGCGTTGCGAAGCTCACGCACATTCCCCGGCCACGGCCGCGTCTTGAGATACGAGAGCGTATCGGCTGGGAGCACACTCGCGGGATTCGCCACACCGAATCGACGGAGGTAGTGTTCCGCCAGGAGGGGAATGTCGTCCACGCGATCGCGCAACGGCGGCAAGTGAATTGGATATACGTTCAGCCGGAAGAAGAGATCGTGCCGGAACTTTCCCTCGCGGACGGCGGCGGAAAGATCGGCGTGCGTAGCCGAGACGATTCGCACATCGACCGGGAGCGATTCATTCCCGCCGACAGGTTGCAGTTCCTGTCGCTCCAGTACGCGGAGCAGTTTTGCCTGCACGGGAAGCGGAATATCCGCGAGTTCATCGAGGAAGACTGTTCCGCCATCGGCAAGTTTCAGTAGCCCATCGCGTGGTTTCTCCGCGCCGGTGAACGCGCCGCGAACATGGCCAAAGAGCTCGCTTTCGACCAGGTTCGGGTTGAACGCCGCCACGTGTGCGACGGCGAGTGGCTTATTTCGGCGCGGACTGTTTGCATGAATGGCGCGCGCGACGAGTTCTTTACCCGTGCCACTTTCCCCGGTGATGAGTACGCACGCACTGGTGGACGCAACCAGGGCGATCCGCTTGAAAACGGTCTGCATCGCGGGGCTGCGGCCGACGATGGCATCGGGAGTCTGATCTTCTTCCGCCAGCACGGCGAGCGGGGGTAACGCCCCTGTTGGCTGCGACCGGTTCGCGAATGCCCGTTTGGCGGTATCGAGCGCCTGGGCCAAGTCGAACGGCTTGGCGAGATAATCGAACGCGCCGCCCTCCACGGCTTTCACGGCGGTGTTCAAGTTGCCGTGAGCGGTGATGACGATGACCGCCGAGTCCGGCGCAGACTTCTTCAGTTCGCGGAGAGCAGTGAGGCCGTCCATACCCGGTAAACGCACATCCAGGAACACCACATCCGGTGGATTCTGTCTAGCTTTCGCCAGACCGTCTTCGGCAGTGGCCGCGACCGCAACGCGATACTTTTCGCGTTCGAATGCGCGCCGGAGAGCCCAGGCAATCGGCTCTTCGTCGTCAATAATCAACACAGAGGGGGGCATATCAGTGCGCGGCGGGACATAGGGTTGTGAACGGCTTCATCTTACACCATCTGAGGACCGCTGGTTGTCGCGGCCCGGGAGTACAACGAGCCAAAGTACCTTTCGCTAACGGTTTGTGCCCGGAGTACAGGGATGCCAGTCTATTTCTGCCGCATCCATCATTGCATCCGCTTTCGAGTCGCGTTACCTTCACTCTCATTCCCGCAAGTGTTTAGCTCGCTGCTTTGCAGCAGGACGATGTTGCGTCGTCCGAGCGTTTCGCCAAGCATCGTTCGTGAGGAAGGCTGTTCCAGCACCGCTATCGGGGCGCCCGTGCCGAATTCACCACGGGCCTGGAACAACCTCGCGGACCGCGGTTCCCGTGGTGAATTCGGCACGGGCGCCCCGGCGGTGCCGTGAGCCTTCCACACCACAGGTCAGGAAGTAGACACCGGGAATGGGAATGGCCGAGGGTACTTGCCCTCGGCCGTTTCGCTGTATCGATGCAACTTTTCGCTACCTGACTCATGTTCAGTTCAGCCGTGACAACCGACCTCGCTCCAGAAAAGCTCGTGGAAATCGTCGGCCACCGTGGCGCTTCGTTCGACGCTCCGGAAAACACCCTCGCCAGCATCGCTCTTGCGTGGCAGCAGAACGCCGATGCGGTGGAGTTCGATGTCCATCTGACGCGCGACGGCAAGATCGTCGTGATTCACGACACCAATACCTTGCGCACTGCTGGCGTGGAGAGGAATGTAGCAGACACGACATGGGACACACTTCGCACGCTGGATGTGGGCAAGTGGAAAGACGCACGATTCGTGGGTGAGAGGATTCCGACTCTCGACGAAGCTCTCGCCATTGTGCCGACTGATAAGCGAGTGTGGATCGAGGTGAAGTGCGGTCCGGAGATCGTGCCCGAACTGGATCGCGTGCTCAACGCGAGCAAGTTAAAGCCGGAGCAGACGTGCGTCATCAGCTTCGGGCCGGAGGTCATCGCCGTGACGAAGCAGGCCCGGCCAGACCGGCCGTGCTACTGGGTCGTGAACCTGAACACGAATTCTGCGACCAACACGGCGGACGCCCTGATCGCGACAGCGAAGTTGATCCACGCAGATGGTCTGGACCTATCCGCAACGCCAGCGGTGCTCAACAAGGCTTTCGGCGACGCCGTGAAGGCAGCGGGACTGAAACTCGGCGTCTGGACCGTGGACTCCGTGGAACTGGCAAAGCAGATGGTTACAGCGGGAGTTGAAAGCATCACCACGAACAAACCGGGTTGGTTGCGGGAGCAGTTGCTGGGGTGAGATGGGCCGTTACACTTGCTCCTTACTCCCAGGTGACGTCTTTGAAGCGGGTCCGGAGACGATACAGTGTTTCAACTCGATCAGGACCACGACGACGATGAAAACTGATTCTCAGGCCTTGCATGGACGACAAGTTCGGTGCGGTGGAGAGCAAATCGGCAATCCGTTGTGTCAAATAAAGAGGGGAGAGATCCAGTTCCCGCAAGTTACGCAGGTGTCCAGAAGAAAGCAAAACGGCGAGTTCGTCGGGTAACCACTCAGTTTCCCACGGATCTCCCACATCGACGACTCCACTCGCAAGAGCAAGGTGTTCGACACGCCGAAGTTGCGGGACGGTAGTGAGCCTTTCCCACACTCCCCAAGGTGTCAATAGCAGAGTACACCCTGGCAGCGATGCCCAGGGCCAGCACGTTTCTTCTTGCAGATAATTCAAGAATTGCTCGTCGGTAAGAAACAAATTTGGCCGCAAGAAACCGCGTTCAAAATGAATGGCATCAGGCGTGATGTCAAGATACAGCCATTGATCCCGTGTTGCGGGCATCCATTCCCGATCGAGCCGATTCCAGACTCGCCCAATCTCCACCCACAGTCGGTTGGCCTCGTCGCTCCACAGTTCCTCGTGCGCCGCGGCACATTGCAGACGAATGAACTGGGCATAGTCTTCGTAGCCGTGTTCTTGCAGCCAGTCGGCGTAGACGAGGCGCGGAGTGTCGTCGTCGGGATGGTTGAAGATGGCGTCGAGAAGGGCGTCGGCTTCGGGATGCATGGGCATCGAAAGAAGGACAAGTGTGTGCCGCGTCCTTCCACTGTACCCGATCAGCGGTCGGAACTGTTATTGCCGATGGCAACGTGTCGCCAGTGACGGCATTGATTGGTACGCCAGTATGCGGCGGCATCGTCGTGATTGCCTTCGCCAGTGGCGTTCTCGGTGCGAATGGGGTCGTCGCTCGGTGCTTGTGAGTGGTTGGAGCGAGCAAAACCCCAAACGCACAATCCACCCAGCACCACGAGCGCTACCATCAATCGGCGGAGCGTCATCCGTCTTCCCCCACTGCATCCTTGCGCGGCTGTGGGGAAATAGCTAAGGTTCGCGCGGAAGTCAACAGCCCAGCAACTTAAATGACGGAAAGTGGATCACGTTCGTCGCGACTAGCCCAAACCGTCATGTCGGGAAAATCGGCTGCGAGCTTCGTCGCAAGGTCTTCTATCGCGGGCCGTTCGGTGGCGTAGTGCCCCGGCAGGATGAGACCGACGTTCGCCCCACGAGCATGGAGAGCTTCGTGAAAACGCACTTCGCCAGTGAGAAACACATCCGCTTTTCGTTTGATGGCATCGCTCAAGAACTCGCCCGCCGCACCACACGCCAGCGCCACCGTGCGAACCATGCGCTTCGCATCGCCGACAATTTGCACGCCAGCAGCCTTGAGCGTTTCCTTCGCGTGGTTCGCCAGTTCGCCCAGAGTCATCGGCTGCCGTAGTTCGCCAATTCGCCCCTCTCCCCCCTCGCTGCCAGGTTTGAGTGGATAAACATCAAACGCCGGCTCTTCATAGCTGTGTGCCTTTCGCATCGCCGCAACGACACTGGCAACGAGGTTTTCCGGCACGAGCACTTCCAGTCGCCATTCACTCACATCCTCGCGGCGTCCTTTTTGGCCCACGGTCGGGTTGGTCGAATCGGTGCCGAAGAACGTGCCTGTACCCGCCAGCCGGAAGCTGCACTCGTTGTACTGCCCGATCACACCCGCCCCGGCCGCGAATACGGCGTCGGAAACCTTCTGCAAGTCCATGTCCGGCACGAACACGACCAGCTTGCACTGCCGGCGTGCTTCGCGTGGTCGTAGCGGCTTGGCGTTCGTCACCCCCAGCCGGCGGCAAAGGCCGTCGTTGATTCCACCGGGGCAGTTATCGAATGCCGTGTGGGGAGAGTAGACGGCGATGCCCGCTCGCAGAAGCGGCAACGCCACCTGACCGTCGGGTGTAGTGTTAGTGAGTTTCTTGACGCCGCGAAATAAAACCGGGTGATGTGAGACGATCAGGTTCGCGCCTTCGCGAACGGCCTCCGCGGCCACATCCGGGGTGAGGGTGAGGCAGGTCATCACGCGACCCACGCTCGCAGTGAGGTCGCCGAGCAACAACCCGACATTGTCCCACTCCGCGGCGGTGGTACACGGCGCAAAGCCTTCCAGATACGCGGACAACTCGGCAACGGTAGGCATGAGAACTCACCAGAAGAGGACTCCGCTCACAGGAGTCCAACTTACTGGCCGACGAGCAGGAAGCGTGAGCGACGGGCCTCTTTTTGGCCCGTCGCTCACGCTTCCTGCTCGATATTATGGCCCGCGCTTACGCTTCCCGCTCGTCCGTTCGCCTCACGCCTTGGGTGGTTGGGGCTTCTGCCCTGCCGGTTGACCCTGTCCTTGCGGTTTGGGAGCCGGAGCGCTCTGAGCAGGCGCAGGCGGGGCCGGTTTCGGCGTTTCGGGCTTTGGTTTGGGGGCTGCCGGAGGATGCGCGGCGACTTTCTCACCGGGGCCCCCCGGTTTGGGCGCCAGGAGCGCCACCATGCGCTTACCTTCCATCTTGGCCGGTTGCTCGATCTTGCAATCGTTCGCGAGCGCTTCGAGCACCTGATTCATCACCCGCTGGCCTTCCTCGATGTGCTGCATCTCGCGACCGCGGAACAGCACGTTCACCTGCACCTTGTCGTTGTGCTCGAGGAACTGGCGCGCCTGGTTGATTTTTGTTTGAATGTCGTGGTCGCCGGTCTTGGGCCGGACGCGGATTTCCTTCAGCTTCTGCTGATGTGTCTTCTGGTGCGCCTTCTTGGACTGGGCATATTTGAATTTGCCGTAGTCCATGATCTTGCACACTGGCGGCCGTTCGCGGTCGGCCACTTCAACGAGGTCCAGACCGGCCTCGCGAGCCATTTCCATCGCCTGCGCGGTGGGGACTATGCCGAGAGGTTCGCCATCAGCACCGATGAGTCGGATGGGAGTGATCTTGATCGCCTCGTTCATGCGCGGGCCAGCCGGGCCGCGCGGGGCATTACTGCGGTCGAATGGTGGGATTGCCGTAACTCCTTGTGGTTCTCGATTCCGATTCCTGCCCGACACCAAGCCGAACAGTCCCAGTTTCGGCCGTCGCGAACCCCGCGACTCGCCGAATTCCGAGAAGAATCCTTAACACATAACTCTTAACCGGTGATTCCAGGGTCGTCAACGGGGTTTCTGCTTTGTCAAGTGGGGTTGCTCTCTTTAGAGAGCAAAGTGGTCGTGACGTGGGGTGCATTGGGGGGTGAGCGGAGACCACGTATTGAAGTGGAGAAACTCTTCGCCCCGCACGAACTCACTACTCACCTCACAAAACGCCAATTCATACTTGCCGCCATGCGTGTTGGATTGGACAATGCCGCCGTCCCACCTATTGGCCTGTCTCGTCTCTGGAGTTGCACCAATGTTCCGTTTTGCTGCCCTGGCCGCATTCGCCGCGGCCCTCTGTGTGCTGGCATCCACCACGCCGGTTGCTGCCGATGACACCACGCTGAACGTCAAGGTTGGGGACAAGTTCCCCGACGTGCCCCTGATGGCGGCGCAAATCGACAAGGTGAAGAAGGATGCGAAGACTGTCTCCATTGCCGACCTCAAGGGCAAGACGGTCATCATCTTCTTCTATCCGAAAGCGCTCACCGGTGGTTGCACCAAGGAATCGTGCGGCTTCCGCGACCTGATGAATGAAAAAGACTTCCCCGCCGATATCGTGGTTTTGGGAGCCAGCGGCGACGACATGAAGCTTCAGCAGAAGTTCATCGACGTGAACAAGCTGCCGATGCCTCTGCTGTGTGACACGGATCTGAAACTCATCAAGGAACTCGGCATCCTCGGCAAGGCTGGCGGAACGACTCCAAAGCGCGTGACATTCGTGGTGGATAAGGAAGGGAAGATCGCCAAGATTTACGAGAAGGTCAACCCGGAAAGCCACCCCGCGGAAGTGCTGAAGTTCGCCAAGACCCTGAAGTGACACACTCTGTACAGACTGTGACCAGCGTGGCCGGGATGTCTCCCGGCCACGTTCGTTTTTAAGAACGGCACACGGAGTGTGCCTCCGACTTTAAATGCCTCTTCGCGAACTCCGGAAACTGGTCTGATGCCGCGGCGCGCGAGTTGCTGAACTGTCTTCAGCCCACTTTTTGCGGTGGAGACATATCATGCAACCACACGACAGCAGGCTACACAACGCGGACGTTGCCGCGGTGTTCGAAAACCAGGATGATGCCGACGAAGCTCTTCTCCAGTTGCGGCTCTCCGGGTTTCGGGACGATCACATCGGTTACTTCGCGTGGCACCCCACCGCGGGTTTGACGAACCTCCTCGACCGCGACCACGGCGCTGCCGGCTCAATCCTTGGCGGCATTCTGGGAGCCTTCCTCGGTGTTGGGTTGGCGTATCTTCTGAATACGCGGTACGCCGAAGTTACCGGCGCCCACGACTTCTTGGGACTGGCGATCACGTGTGCGACCTTCGCATCGCTGTTTATCGGTTTTTTGGGCTGGTGGGTGGGGGCGAGTATCGCGGCACGCGGAGTGGAAGCTCCCGCCATCGACCCGGCCGTGGGGCCGTTCATCATGATGGTTTCGATCGGCAATATTCACGATAAGCCAGACGCTCAGGAAGCTCACGACCGGGCGTGGGCTGTTCTCCACCGCAACGGCGGACACGAACTGCCTCCCGGAGCCATAATGGCCTATCCCAGCATGGCGTGAGGATAGATGTCGTAGAGTGGGTCAAATCGGTGGAACCGATGAAGCCCACCCTACCTCAACAAATCGATCACCCAGCAACCGCGAACGTGCGGTCCTTCATTTCGGCAGTGGGCCAGAATATCAGCATTATCGCAGTCAGCTTCCTGGAGCGCATCGGCCAGAATAGGCATTCGGTCGAACGCTTTCTCTTCATAGATGCCGCGTGCGAGCAACAACACATCTGATGTGCACCACACCGGGTCAAACGCAACAGGTCGGAACGGATAAGTGAAGATGTCACGGAAAAGGGTGGCCTGAGCAACTTCTTCTTCCCGAAGCAATTCCTGAACGCGTTCTCTGGGCACATCGCGAGTGGCAATCGTTTTCAGTGTGAAGGCCCAGTGCCGCCATTCATCGAGAGTTTGATCCAACCCATACGGCATAAGGTCGGGGAAGCAGACACACCAATACAGAGCTTCCATGATCGCGTGGGTCGCTTCCAGTTCCGGCGTCAGTTCCTGCTCTTCGAGATAATCCTCGCCTCCCAGGTATTCGCGGGGAATTGGAGCCACCAGCTCCGCTAACCGGAGGCGTTCTGCCGTGACCTCGTCCTTCCACTTGCGATAGTCACTCATCGGAAGCAGCCCATCGGCAGCCGCTTCGACCTGCGGAAGAATCTCCGCTTTGCAACGGTGGTTAAACGGATTGGCGAGTCGTTCGCAGTATGCGCAGGCGAACAACGCCCGCTTCCGCCAATTTGTTTGTCCGGAGAGAAGCGTCTGCATTGCATGCGGGTCTGTGCAAGCCAGCCATTCCGCTTCGGTCATGGGTAGTGGACCTCCCGCGTTGCTTCACATATCGAGATAGCTTGACTTCCCGTTGTCGGTATACAATCCCCACCCGCTGGGAGAGGCTCCGATGCTCGAAGTTGCCGATGCACTGGCCGAAGTGCTCAAGCACACCCGACCGCTGAAAAGCAAAATCACCACACTCACCCCCGCCGCGCTCGGGCAGGTGCTGGCCGTCGATATCCCCGCCGACCTGGATTCGCCGCCATTCCCGAAATCGCTTCGCGATGGCTACGCCGTTCGTTCTACCGATTGTGCTTCGCCCAACGCCGAGTTGAAGATCATCGAGACCGTCCCCGCCGGGAAAGTCGCCACGAAGTCCCTTGGGATGGGGGAGGCGATTCGCATATTCACCGGCGCGCCCATCCCCGACGGTGCCGATGCCATCGTGATGCAGGAACACACGCAGGTTCTTGGCGACATCGTGCGCATTACCGATGCGGTGGTGAAGCCGCGGCAGTATGTATTCGCGCAAGGCACCGAAATGAAAGCCGGCACGACCGTGCTCAAAGCCGGGACGGTGCTGAACCCGGTCGCCCTGGGCGTGCTGGCGAGCGTCGGCCAGACTGCCGTGCCAGCGTATCCACTCCCTCGCGTGGGGATTGTTGTCACCGGAGACGAACTGGTTGATGCGCCCCAGGTGCCGAAGTTCGGACAGATTCGCAACTCGAACGGCCCGATGCTCACGGCTCTCGCGGCTCACGGCGGGGGACTTCCGCGTTACTTCGGCATCGCCCGCGACGATCGCACTGCCACGCGATCGCTTATTAGTGAGGGGATTGCGAGTTCGGACGTTTTGCTAATCGCCGGTGGCGTCTCGGTCGGCGATCACGACCTCGTACCGGGCGTGCTTCAAGATCTTGGCATCACGGTCCACTTCCGACAAGTGCGCATGAAGCCGGGTAAGCCGCTCTTGTTCGGAACGGCCCCAACGGGCACACTGATATTTGGGCTGCCGGGCAACCCCGCAAGTTCGTTCGTTGGCTTTGCACTGTTCGTGCGGCCGGCGATTCAAATCCTGGGTGGACACGACCCGGCCGCTCCGCGCACAATCAGGCTTCCGGTGGCGGAGGGGATGGCCGAAAGCAACGACCGCCCCACTTATCGCCCCGCAAAGTTGGAAATAGGCGAAACCGGCTGGAATGTGCGCCCATTGCCCTGGTCCGGCGCACCGGACTTGCTCGGCCTGCAACCCGCAGACGCACTCCTGGTGTTACCGGCAGGCGATACTCGCGTTGATCGCGGCACTATTATGGAAGTGGTGCTGCTGTAGGCGAACCCCGCCCGCAAGGGCGGGGTGTTGTGCCACCCACCGCCCTTGCGGGTGGATGCTGTGTCACCCGCCGCCCTTGCGGGCGGGGGTGTTGTGCCACCCACCGCCCTTGCGGGCGGGGTTCGCCAATACCTCCCTCATTGGAAGGACTCCGCGTGAAGCCGATTGTGTTTCTCCCCGCGGTGGCGTCCGGCGTACTACTCTGGACGACGTTCTTCCCACTAAACCTGGGCCCGCTCGCGTTTGTCGCGCTTGTACCGTGGTTGACGCTCGTCCGCGCTCCGGTAACAAACCGGCAGCGGTACCTTGCGGCTTATCTGGGCGGCGTTGTCTTCTTCCTGCTCGCAACAGAGTGGATTCGCGTTGCTCACCCGATGATGTACATGTCGTGGGTGGGGCTGTCGGTGGTCATGCCACTGTTCTGGCTTCTGGCACTGGCCATTATCCGGCAGTTCGACCGGCTTGGCCTACCGCTCGCTCTGGCCGTGCCGTTGGGGTGGGTCGCGCTCGAATACTGCCGGATGCACTTCCCGACTGGCTTTCCATTTATGAAAGTCATCGGCGCCTACCAGATGATCGGCTTCGGCTGGTACTTCCTCGGTTACACGCAACACGAATTCTCGCAGCTCATCCAGATTGCGGACCTGGGCGGCGTGTACGCCGTGTCGTTTGTGGTTGCGGCAGTCAACGGCGCGCTCACGGATGTGGCGATGCGGACCAGCGTGGTGCGTCGATTGCTGAAATGGGAAGACTCCTCCATCAATACCGCTCAAGAGAACCCCGATGGCCAGGGAGTTGGTGAGACATTACCCCCCGCCGCGAATCCTCCTGGGGGTCGAGGGCGGGTTGGCGGGATCGGTCTCGTTATTGCCACCCTTCTCCTTCTCACGAGCATCGGTTACGGCTACTTCCGTCTCCAACATGCCGCGTTTGCGGATGGCCCACTGGTCGCGGCGATTCAGGGGAACATGGCACAAGGCGACAAGATGGGTCGCCCGGATCAGCTCATCAAATCGTACAGCGACCTGCACCTGCAGGCGTTTCACCAACAGCCGCAGCCAGAACTCATTATCTGGCCGGAAACGTGCTGCCCGGTGGACTGGTGCGACATCGTTCCCGGTGCCAAACAAGAGGGGATGCCAAGCGACTTCAAGCGGGAGTGGGTACGAGCACAGGATGAATTCCTCGATCGTGGGTGGAACACATACGTCCTGTTCGGGCTGAACGGCCTGGAGTGGGACGGCGAGCGCGTCCGGAAGTACAATTCGGCATTCTTGGTGAAGCCGCTACCCAAGCCCGAAGGCTGGCTTCCCAAAGACCCAACAATCCACCAGAGTGCTCCAGTTGCCCGCTACGACAAAATGCACCTCGTGCCGTTTGGCGAATACGTGCCGCTGGGTGAACAGTTGCCGTTCATGGCGTGGTTCACGCCATACGAAAAGGACTATGAGTGCCGCCCGGGCGAACACTGGACGCGGTTCCCGATCAAACTGAAGGACGGCCGCGAGTACACCTTCGGCTGCCTCATCTGCTATGAGGATTCCGACCCGTACCTCGCGCGGCAATATGTTGCAGCTGAGCCGGTCAACTTCCTGGTGAACATCTCAAACGATGGCTGGTTCAACGGTACCGAAGAGCACGAACAGCACCTCGCGATTTGCCGGTTCCGCGCGATCGAAGCACGTCGATCTGTTGTCCGCAGCGTGAACATGGGCATCTCCGGTGTCATCGACGCCGACGGCCACGTGATTGCGCTGCCGAACCCGGATTGGAGTAAATCGAAGAAGACGACCGCCGTGGTTACCGCTGTCGTTCCAATCGATACCCGTCAACCGCTCTACGCGACACTCGGCGACTGGGTTCCGGCCGTTTGCTGGACCGCCGTACTGGTGGGGTTGATCCTGGTCAGGCGCAGGAAGCCAGCAGCTTAGTTCTGTTCTTCGTTCGAGGGACATCGGCAAGGAGGCCGACCCATTCGACTCGCATCCCCCCTCACACTGCGTTTCGCTCTGCCCTCGCTGCGCCTTGCGCCAGTCTTTGTCGTGGCGTGGGTCGCGTTTCTGTTTCTCTACGGCATTAACTCCGCGCCGCTCTACCGCACGGAATCGCTTCGCGCCATCATCGGGCGTGAGTGTTTGCACGGACACTGGCTCTATCCTGTGCTCTACGGCGAACCGTTTCTCACAAAGCCACCCGGCCACTACGCGGCAATCGGGCTCTGCAGCATGCCGTTTGGCGAAGTGAACGCCGCCACCGCACGGTTGCCGTCGGTATTCGCCGCTCTCGCGGCTGTCCTGCTGATGCATGGAATGTTCGGCCGGGTAATGGGTGAACGGGCGGCGTTTTTGATCGCGGTACTCTTGCCGTGTTCGGTGCTATGGCTTGATAAGGTGCCCAGCGCCGAGATCGACATGACGCTCGTCGGCTGGGTGACGGCCGCGATTGTACTCTTTCATCGAAGCATGGAGCAGAGGGCGAATGCCTCTCGCTCACCTGGAATCTGGCTTGTCTTGTCGCTCCTTTGTGTTGCCGCGGGCACGCTGACGAAGTGGACGGCGCCGGCGTTTTTCTATCTCACAATCATTCCCTTGCTTGCATGGCGACGCCAACTGGCGTTTCTCTTCAGTTGGCGGCATCTTCTGGCGGTGAGTGTTGCAGTTGGTGTATGTGTGTGCTGGGGCTGTGCAGTCGCGCAGCAAGTCGGCTGGGAAGCACTCACAGACACGATTCGCAAAGAGGCCGGATATCGGCTGGCGCCCAAGGCGGGGAGGGGGTATCCGTGGGGCGATGTGGCGCTTTATCCACTTGGAGTGTTCGCTGCACACCTGCCGGTATCCGCGTTCGCGCTCCTCACCTTCCGGCGAAGTTTCTGGGCGCAGTGGAACGATCGCGAGAAGCTACTTCTGCAATTACTCCACTGTTGGACGTGGCCGAATCTGCTCTTCTGGACGCTGGTGCCGAATCATAACGTCCGCTACGCGCTACCCATGAGCGCCGGTCTGATGGGGCTCGGGGTGATGGGACTCGTCGGGTGGCTGGCGAACCCCGCCCGCAAGGGCGGTGGGTGGCGAACTAGGTTAGAAGCAGACCCCTCCCCGCTCGCTTCGCTCGCTGCCCTTCCCTCTTCAGGGGAGGGGCAAGAGCCTCTGGCTCCCTCTTCCGCTTTAGGGAAGGGGGCGGGGGTTAGGTTTCTGTTCGTCTTCCTCCTCTGTTGGGCGGTCGCGAAAGTCATGTTCGTGGAGGTGGCTCTTCCGAAACGCACGGCAGGACGCAATGCCGAAGCGACCGCCGCGGGCTTGCGCGAACACGTTCCAGCCGGGCAACCGCTTTATGTCTTCAGATTGAAGGACGAAGGGGTGACCTTTTACTACGCCCAGCCCGTGGTGAAATCGAATGACCCACGGATGCTGCCGCCGGGGGCGTTTGCGCTGCTCATTCGCCAGGAGTGGAAAGATCGCGCTGCGTTCGGACACTTCAAGCTGATATGCTGCATGAACGATCAGCAGGGCGACCCGATGTACCTCGTTTGTAACCCATGAGCGCTGCCGCGAAACCCGCCGTTCAACCCCTCACTGTGTCGCAACTCACGGCACAGGTTCGCGGAACAATTGAAGCGAAATTTCCTCAGGTCTGGGTCGTGGGGGAGGTGTCGAACTTCACGCGGGCATCCAGCGGGCACTGGTACTTCACGCTCAAGGACTCCACCGCGCAGATCAAAGCCGCGATGTTCCGCGGATTCAATTTACGTATGAAGTTCGATCCCAAAGATGGACAGCAGATCATTGCGCGTGGGCGGCTCACGGTTTACGATCCACGCGGGGAATATCAGCTCCTCGTCGAAGAGATTCAGCCCAAAGGCGTCGGCGCGGCGGAACTCGCTTTGCGGCTGTTGAAGGAAAAGCTCCTCGCTCGCGGTTACTTCGATCCGCGCCGCAAACGGCCACTCCCGCGTCCTCCGCGGCGCGTTGCCTTGGTCGCCAGTGCGACCGGCGCCGCTGTTCGCGATATGATCGAAGTCTTTGCTCAGCGCTGGCCGTTCACGGAAGTGATCGTGAAGCCGTCGCGCGTGCAGGGAGAGGGTGCTGCCAATGACATCGCGGTGTCGATCAAGCTCCTGAACTGGCTACACACCACCGGCAAATTACCCCTCGATGCCATTGTGCTTGGCCGCGGAGGAGGAAGTACCGAAGACCTCTGGGCGTTTAACGAAGAACAGGTCGCGGACGCGATTTTCCTTTCGAAGGTGCCCGTGGTTTCCGCCGTCGGGCACGAGATTGACGTTACCGTTGCAGACCTCGTCGCGGATCATCGGTCCGAAACGCCCACGGCGGCCGTGGTGGCCCTGACTCCGGACCGGCGGGAAGTGCTCGCCTCACTTCGCGACCTGCGCGAACGCCTCTCGGAGGCGGCTGAACGCCGGTTAAAGCTCGCCCGCCAGCGACTCGATCAATTCGCCACGCGACCCGCGTTTCGCCGGCCGCTGCAGCGGATTCATGATCTGGAACAACGACTCGACGACACGGCGAGCCGACTTGCGCGAGCCGCGAAACTCCGACTTTCTCACGCCCGAGAGAAACTCTCAGCGGTTTCCGCCCGGCTGGAAACGCTCAGCCCCTTGCAAGTTCTGGCCCGTGGTTATAGCTTGACGCACACAACCGAGGGTCGCCTCGTCCGCGATCCGACGGGCTTACGACCGGGCGATTTGCTCCTGACGCGGGTCGCCGATGGCACGATTCGGTCGCTGGTAACTGAAACAAAAAGCACGAAAGCCGAACCTCCACGAACGGAAGGCGAATCCCCACCGCAAGGTGGGGGGTGACACGACCTGCGTTCACTACCTCGCCGCCACGGATGGCCGATTCGCCCGCATGGGATGCGAGCTAATGCCCGACCCTTCCAACACAAACTCGCCGCGGTTTGAACAGGCGCTCGCCGAACTGGATTCCATCTTGCGCGAACTCGAAGACGGGACCACCACACTCGAAGACGCACTCGCCCGCTACGAACGCGGTGTTGCGCTCCTCCGGCAGTGCTATGGACAACTCCGCGAAGCGGAACAAAAGGTGAAACTCCTCGCCGGTGCAACGGAAGACGGCGGAGCCGATTTGAAACCGTTCGATCATGTCGCCGCGATCGAAGCAGCCAAGGCTGCTGTCCGCAAACCCGCAAAACCAGTCGCTGATTCGGGAATAGTTGAATGACTCCGGGATCTCCTACCGATGATGCCCAAAGTCGCCTGGCTTTGCCCCGCAAAGTTAGTAATATGGGCTGCTCCAGTTGTGCGGAGCAATCCAGTGCGGGGGCACTGGACCAGTTGTTGGCCGAGCTGAAGCCTCGACAGGAGAGGGTTGAGGAGGCGCTCCGCACTTGGCTGGCGCGGGTGACCTTGATGGGGCCTGGCGCGGTGCACGATGCGATGGCGTATAGCCTCTTTTCGCCCGGCAAACGCCTCCGGCCGCTCCTGGTGATCCTGGCGTGTGAAGCGACCGGTGGCACGCTGGAACTGGCGTTGCCCTCGGCGTGTGCGGTGGAGATGATTCACACCTATTCGCTCATTCATGATGATCTGCCGGCGATGGACGACGACGATCTGCGTCGCGGACAGCCGACATGTCACAAGAAGTTTGGCGAGGCGCTCGCGATTTTAGCGGGTGATGCGCTCCTGACCGGAGCCTTTGAGGTGATCGCGACCGGTTACCCGCCGCGAACGGCTGCGGTTAGTTGTGCAGAGCTGGCCAGAGGAGCCGGCGCAATCGGGATGGTCGGGGGCCAGGTACTCGACCTGCAAGCGGAAGGAAAGATCACACACACCGGCCGACGAGAGCCGGTCGCGGATTGCGATGGGTACTTTGTGCGTCTCGAAGACATCCACGCCCGCAAAACAGGTGCGTTGTTTCGCTCGTCGTTGCGATTAGGAGTGTTCGCCGCACAGGCCGAACGACCAGACGGACCCGACCCGAAAGCACTGGCGATGGCCGATGCGTATGCCGCGGCGTTCGGCTTGCTGTTCCAGGTAACGGACGACTTGCTCGATGTCGAAAGTACGGCCGACAAGGCCGGTAAGCGAGTTGGCAAAGACGCCGCTCGCGGAAAGCTAACCTACCCCGGCCTCCTTGGAGTTGAGGAGAGTCGCCGGAAAGCAGCGGAACTGAGTCAGCAAGCGATCGCCGCTGCCGAAAACCTCGGCAGCCCACTCCTCGCGGAACTGGCTCAATATGTGGTGCAGAGGGATCGATAGGCGAACGGTCGGCGGACGCTGGCTGGTTTGATCACCAGCCGACTGACGCCGACTATCACCGGCCGGCTGGCGCCAGCCGTTCGCCTCACCAGCTGGCTGACGCCAGCCGTTCGCCCAAGAGGTTCGACCAATGACCAAACTATTGCCCCAAATCCAGTCCCCGGCGGACCTGCAAAAGCTCACGGACGAGCAGTTGCAGGAACTGACCCATGAGATTCGCGACGAACTAATTCGCGTCCTCACTACGCGGCCGGCACACTTCGCGAGTAACCTCGGTGTTGTCGAGCTCTGTCTCGCTCTGCACCTCACCTTCGATTTCTCGAAGGGCAAGGACCGGCTCATCTGGGACACCGGCCACCAGATCTACCCACAGAAGCTCATCACCGGGCGTTACGATCGCTTTCACACCATTCGCACCAAGGGCGGGTTGATGGGCTTCCCGCATCCGGGCGAGAGCGAATACGACCTGTTCATGACCGGCCACGCCGGTTGCAGCGTCTCCACTGTTTCAGGTCTCAAGGCTGGCGACGACTTGCTGGGCCGCAAAGACAACCATGCGGTCGCAGTGATCGGCGATGGCGCGCTGCCCAGCGGCATCGTCTTTGAAGCGTTCAACAATATCGGTGGGATGGGACAGAACGTCCTGGTCATCCTCAACGACAACAAGATGTCGATCTGCCCTCGCACGGGCGGCGTGGCAAAGTATCTCGATCAGTGCCGCATGACAGGGCTCTATCAGGGTAGCAAGCGGCGGCTCAATCAGATTCTCAACAACATTCCCGTATTGGGGGGAATGGCGCACTCGGCACTGGAGCAGTTCCGTGACGGACTGAAAGCCTTCTTCAAGGACGGCATGCTCTTCGAGGAACTCGGTTTCCGTTACTTCGGGCCGGTTGATGGCCACGATCTGCCGGGTCTGCGGAAGATTCTCAAGGACTTGAAGACGCAAGAAGGGCCAATCCTGCTGCACGTCTTCACAAACAAGGGGCACGGTGTTCCGCAAGCGGCGGAAGATCCGGTCACGTACCACACTCCGCCGGTATTCGAGCAAGTGGGCCCGGACCGCGCCATTGTCTCGTTCAAGAAAGGCGGTTCAAAGGCGTACACCGACTCCGTGAGCTTCGCATTGCACCAGGCGATGCAGGACGATCCGAAGGTTGCGGTGATGACGGCAGCGATGTGCCAGGGGAACAAACTGGAAAAGGTTCGCGAGGACTTCCCGGACCGCTTCTTTGATGTAGGCATTTGCGAGAGTCATGCCGTGGCGTTTGCCGCAGGGATGGCCAAGGCCGGAATGACCCCGGTAGTGGACATCTACAGCACGTTCCTGCAACGCAGCTTCGATCAGATTTTCCAGGAAGTGTGCCTCCAGAACCTGCACGTCGTCTTCTGCATGGATCGCGCCGGGTTAACGGGTCCGGATGGCCCCACACACCACGGTGTCTTTGATGTGCCGTACATGCGACTCTTCCCGAACATGGTGAGCATGGCACCGGGCGACGAGGCGGACGTTCAGCCGATGCTGAAATTCGCGCTTAAGCATAACGGCCCGATTTCAATGCGTTACCCGAAAACCAATCTGGAGAAGGTCGATCGTTCCACTTCGGCGCCACCAATCGAGTTGGGCAAGGCGGAAGTGGTCGAGTGGGGCGAGGACGGCTGCTTTGTCGCATTTGGCACGCTGCTCTCGAATTGCGTGGCCGCGGCGAAGAAATTGAAGGCCGAAGGAATCAATGTGGGCGTTATCAATGCCCGCTTCGTGAAACCGCTGGATACCGAAACCATCCTGAAGGCAGTGGAGACGCTGCCTCTGGTGGTGACGGTGGAAGAAGGTACGGTCGAAGGCGGATTTGGCTCGGCGGTGCTGGAAGCCGCGAATGCGGCGGGGCTGGATTCGCGAAACGTGATCCGCCGCGGTATCCCCGACAAGTTCGTCGAGCACGGTGAACGGAACGAACTGCTCGCGGATCTCGGCCTGAGCGCAGACGCTCTCGCGGCGCTCGTGCGAAACACCCGCACCGTCGAAGTCGCCAAGTGCGGGTGAGATTGGGTTTGTTCTTTGTTCCCAGGGCGGAAGCCCTGTCTTACGAAAGACAGCCCTTCCAGGCGGTGTTCGTCCCGGAGGGGCCGCCTTATTTAGCACAGGGCGGAAGTGAACAAAGACTGCTTCTTCTCCCACCAAGAATGTGGCCTTTCCTCAACTGAACGGTCTTGGATTTTTGGCCGGTGCATAACAGCAAGTGCGAAAGTGTTAACCCTCCTGACAGTGCTGGTTGACGCGCGAATCGTCGCGCGCTTCAGAATGAGTACATCAAAATCGCGAAAAAAATTTGCACACCCGCAGTTTCTGCTCTAAAGTTCCGCCTTTTCATTTCTTCATCGCGTTTGGAATAGGAATCGCTATCCGTCGGGCGACCATCCCCCCTCAACCGGCGCATCGGCCAGCGTGACGGTCGATGCATTGGTGTCGGTAGGCTCACGCCCGCCGAATTCATCCGTTGGTCATAACCCCGGAGAATCTCCCGTGACCTGGCTCGACCCGTTCACTCGCCTCTCAACTCTGTCGGACAACCTGGACTCGTCGCGTCTGTCGCGTGCCCGCCTCACCCTGGAAGAACTCCAACAACGTCTTGTACCTGCCCTCGTGGTGCCCTCCAGCCTCAGCGGCTACGTCTACTGCGAAACCTGCACCTGCGGCGCGGTTAACCCCTCGGAGGCACCCATCAGTGGAGTGACCATCTCGCTGATGGGTACGGATTCCACCGACGGCTCTGCGGTGAACCTGACCACCACCACCAATTCTGCCGGTCTGTATTCCTTTCAGAATCTCGATCCGGGTACATACACCATCACCGAGATCGTGCCAACCGGGTATACAGCCGACAAGACGACGCAGGGCACGCCGGGGAACGGAACCGTGAGCCCCGGCGTCATCGCCGACATCAGTCTGGCTTCTGGAGTGAATGGGACAAACAACGACTTCGGCGACATCTGCCCCACCGTCCCGCCCCCGCCGCCTCCTCCGCCGACAGGCTCGCTGTGTGGAACGGTCTACTCCTACTGCAGCGGAATGTCGGGCGAAACTGGCATCCAGGGTGTGACGGTCACCCTGACTGGCCCGGGCGGAACGCGAACCGCCACCACCGACTCACATGGGCACTACGCCTTCACCGATCTGGTTGCTGGAACGTACACCATCACCGAAACGCCACCGGCAGGATACACGCAAGGGACAACCACGGCCGGCACTCCGACCGACGGCGTGGCCAACGGCGACATGATCTCCTACATCTCGGTGAACGGAACGGCATTGACGAACTACAACTTCGGCGAAATCAGCCCCAATTGTGGCTGCGATCACAAGCCGCCGACTTGCGACCACGACAAGGACACCTGCGGCGACGACAAGGATCACCACTCCACCTGCGACAACGGCGATCACGACAAAGACCACTCAGGGTGCGATAACGGCGACCACGACAAAGATCACCAAGGTGGCTGCGACAACGGCGATCACGACAAAGACCACTCCACCTGCGGTGGCGACAATGACAAAGACCACTCGACTTGCGGCGGCGACAATGACAAAGACCATTCAACCTGTGGTGATAACGACAAGAACCACCAAGGTGGCTGCGATAACGGCGACCACGACAAGGACCATGTAACTTGTGGCGGCGACGACAAGGATCACCACTCGACTTGCGGCAACGGTGACGACAAGGATCACTCGTCTTGCGGCGGCGACGATAAGGGTCACGCCACCTGCGACAACGGCGGCGACAAGGATCATCAGCCGACCTGCAACACCGGTGACAACGACAAGGATCACTCGGCGTGTAATACTGGCGACCACGACAAGGGTCACCAAGGCGGCTGCGACAACAGCAAGGATAGCTTCACGACTTGCAACAAGGACGACCACAGCAATGACAGCCACGGCTCGACGTGCGCTCCAAAACCGCTTCACTGCTGATGGCAGCAATGACACCCCGATGGCCGGACGCCCACCGGCCATCGGGGCCTTTTCATCTCCGTGATGGTTCAACCACAACCCAGACTGCTCGTGAATCGAATCTGATTCACTCCGATGATTCCGCTGTGTTTGCGTTCTGCGTTCGCTTTCGTTCTTCGCGCTGGATTGAGACTCTATCGAGTTTTCGGCGTTCTTCCTCTTTGCGCAGTGTTTCAGCGCTTGGTCGACCAACCCAATGGCGAGGCGGTCTCAGATCGTCCTCTCGGCGGATAATGCCCAGATGTACACGTTCACGGTGAACGGCCAGTCCTATTCCATCTTTACGACCACGCTCCAACTCCCGCCGGACCGTTCGTGCTCCAGTACTCGATTACAACAGTTCTGCGATAACGTCCGGGGAGTGGGCATCTTGCAGCACGGGTTAATCTGTGGGTTACCTCACCTGCAAGGAGCCCACTGATGGCCAAGTGTGCCCTGCGTCGCGTCGAACATTGGCGACCCATCATCGCTGACTGGCGGAGGTCCGGTCTCTCCGTGACCGCATTCTGCCGATCACGCAACCTTAACAAGGCCGGATTCCACTACTGGCGAAACATCCTCGACGAACTCGATCGCCCTTCCACGACACAACACCAACCCCGTCCAAGCCGAAGTCCTCACCGTCCTTCGTGCCACTCCGCGTGATTCCCGATTGCCTCGTCGAGGTCATCCTGCCCTCGGGACTTCAACTCCGCGTGTCACGCCCCGGCCGGGCGAAGGCCGGCGACGTTCTTGTCGGTCCGGACCGGGAGCGTCACGCGGACCGTCGTCCCCACCCCGACCGCGCTCTCGATCTGGAGGACGCCGTCGTGCTGCTCGACGATCCGCTTGCAGATGGCCAGCCCCAGCCCCGTCCCGTTCTCCCCCTTGGTCGTGAAGAACGGGTCGTACACCCGGGCCAGGACGTCCGCCGGGATCCCGCACCCGGTGTCCTCGACCTCCACGACGACGGCCGGCCGGCCGTCGCCCAGTTCTCCCGGCCGGACCCGCGGGGTCAGCCGGCCGCCGGTCGGCATGGCGTCGGCGGCGTTGGTGAACAGGTTCAGAAACACCTGCCGGAGCTGCTGCCGGTCGGCGTAGATCACCGGGACGTCGGGTGCGAACTCCGGCTCGACCCCGACCTGCCGCTTCCGCAGGTGGTGATCGACCAGCTCGACTGTCCGGGTGACCTCCGCGCACACGTCCACCGTCGACACCTTCTCGCGACCGGCGCGGCTGAAGTTGAGCAGGTTCGAGACCAGGAAGGCCATGCGCTCGACCTCGTGGTCGATCACCTCCAGGGCGTGGCGCCGGGGGTCGTCCGGCGGGGTCTTGGCGAGCACCGCCTCCAGCCGCAGATGGACGGTCCCGAGTGGGTTATTCAGCTCGTGGGCGATGCTGGCGGCCAGTTCCCCGACCCCGGCCAGCCGGGCCGCCTGCCACAGCTGCCGGGTCGTCGTCCGCAGCTCCTCTGTCCGCACCCGCAGCTCCTCTTCCGCCTGCTTCCGCTCCGTCACGTCACGGACGATCAACAGCCAGACCGCCCGACCGCCGTCGTACACGCGGGACCGGGACACCTCCAGCACCACCGGCCGTCCGGCGGCCGGGAGGGTGACGTCGGCCACCCGGTGCGGGTGCGGGGCGTCGGGGTCCGCGGGGACTTCGAACCCCGGACCCAGGAGGTCGGTCACCGGTCGGCCCACGGTCGCCCCATCCAGGGCCGCGAAGAGTCGCTCCGCAGCGGGGTTGAGAAACGTCACGCGCCCGCCCCCGTCGAGGATGATGATCCCGTCCTGAGCCGCCAACACGAGCGCGTCGATTTTCGCGCGGGTTTCTTCCAGTTCCGTCAGCGCGCGGAGGTGATCCAACTCTTGTCGTGTCGCCTCAAACCGCTTCCGCTCGGTCAAGTCCCGGACGATGGCGGTGAAGAGCAGCTTGCCGTCGGCCTCGAACTTCGAGATCGACACCTCGGCGGGGAACTCGGACCCGTCCTTCCGTCGGCCGAACACCTCCCGCCGGTCCCCCATGAGCCGGGCCGACTCGCCGGCGCGGCCGAACGCCTCCACGTCCCGGCGGTGGGCCTCGTGGAACCGCGGGGGGAGGAGTAAGTCGAGCGGCTGACCCACGGCCTCGTCGGCTGCGTACCCGAAGAGCTTGGCCGCGCCGCGGTTGAACAGCACGATCCGCTGGCGGGCGTCGATGGTGACAACCCCGTCCTCGGCGATGTCGAGGATGTCGGCCAGCCGGCCGCACGAGAGGTGGGTCAGGACGATGGACGTCAGGGACGGCCGTCGGCCGTCCCCGTCGAGGGAGTGGGGGCGCATGGGTAACCCTCGGAGAGTGTCCCGGAACGGGCAGGGGTATTCGAACCCCCACTGTGCGATCCCGCACACGTGTGCGGATCCGCTGTGCGGTGGCGACACAGCCCGCCCCACTCGCGGGCGGCCCGCGTGCGGCATTTCAGGCGGTCGTCAGGGAAGCTGTCGGGGTCCGACCACCAGGGGTTGAGCAGAACCCGTGCCGCTCCACTCGCGCGGGCGTATGGCACGGGAGTCGTAGAGGGCGTGGCAGGGGAGTTCCGCCGCGGATAACAATAAACCCGGTCCCGAAGTGGGAACCCGCCAACGGCCCGCGTCCGCGCGACGGGCAGGGGTGTCGTATGTCCGATGACTCGACCAGCCCGGAGCCCGCACCCGAGTGCGTGGCCGAGCGGCGGATGCGAGCGGGGCCGCACGCGGGTTTGATTGCCGTAGATGGTGCCGGTGTACGTCGGGTTCGACAGGATGCCGCGAACGGACGGTTGCCCCCAGTACTCCTTGCCGCTGGGTGAGCGCACGCCCAGATCGTGCAGTCGCTGCGTCGCGGCCATGAGCGAGCGTCCCTCGTCGGCGTACCAGCGGAACAGATCGGCCACCACCACGGCCTCGGTCGGGTCGGTGCGAACGCCGGCCGGGTCACGCGGGCGGTCCGGATCGGCGCGGTACCCGTACGGCGGGCGCGTCCACGGTAGCATCTGCCCGGTCTGCAACTCGTGCAGTCGGCCGCGGCGGGTCCGCTCCGCGATGAGCGTGCGCTCGTAGTCGGCCACGGCCCCGCGAATTTGGAGGAGCAACTGATCCTGTGGGTCGTTGGAGAGTGGGCGGTCGGCGAACTCGACCTGAGCACCGTGGCGTTGCAACTCTTCCATCAGCAGCACTTGATGGACATAGTTGCGGGCCAGCCGATCGGGGTCGGTAATCAGGATGCGATCGAGCTTGGTCAACGCGGCGAGGTCACGCAGTCGGTCCAGGCCGGGCCGGCGCAGAGACGCGCCGGAATATCCGTCGTCGCGGAAGATGTGATCGTCGGGAACCGGTCGTCCGCATTGGCTTGTTGCATTTCGGGCTCCTGACCCGCCGGATACCGCTTCGACCATCCATGCTACGGTCGTCCTGGTTTACTCTCGGGATGAAGTCACCATGTAGGTACTGACCGAGGGGAAGCCACAAGCGGCGGGGTGGCTTCGCGGCGGAAGTGGGCACGCACGGTCTCGGTCAGCCAGGCGAAGATGTTGCGGTCCGCCCGGCAGGTCTCGATGACCGCCAGCATCCGCTCGACGAACCGACTGGGCTTTGCACAGAAACCCGCCTTCCAGCCGACGTTTTTGTGCAGGTGGCGATCCTGCACAAAAACCCATCATCTTAAACATCCCGGCAACCAGCCCGTGCGGTCCATCTTAAAGAAAAAGAGTGCCCAGCCCGCTTTTCCTCTTGACTTCTCTTGGATGAATGAAAGAATAGAACGAGGGATGAATGAATAGGCGGCGTCGTGCCGCCGCGTCGTCCCCCTACCCAGCCAGAGGGCACACCCATGATGGCTCGTACCATCCCCATCGACAACGACCCAGACTTCCGCGCCTTGGAAGCCCACGCGAACGCCGCGCTGTCGGCGAAGGGCTACGACTCGCTCGCCCGGAAGGGCAGCACCAGTTGGATCGACCCGCGCATCACGCCCGCCGACGCCGCCGTTCGCTTCAAGCTCATGATGTACGAGGAGGGCATCTTCTTCGGTGTCCGTGAGGAATGGGCCAACGCGCTCCGCATCCCGCTGGCGTCCATCGGGTCGGAGTCTCGCGCCCCGTCACCGTCCAAGGTGGAGTTCCGGGGCGAGTTCATCCACAACGACGCGCCGGGGAAGCGCAAGATCGACGCGATCATCGCCCTGTTTCCGTGATCTAAGCCTCATCCGCAGGAGAAGACCGCCATGTCCACCAAGCGGACATGGCGGTCTTCTCCTGCGCCCTGTTCACCATTTTCTTTTCAGCCGCTCATGGCTTCATGGATGCAGAAAGGTAAGGCGATTACTCTTCTAGCAGAGCAATTCCAAAAGGTCTCGGCAAGGTTATTGTCCCGCTGATGGTTTCTCCGGTAATTGTCGTGACTCCTGCCTCATGGGTGAATATGAACGAACCGTCGCTGGTTTGATAGACTCGCTTCACCCAATCAAAGCCGCCAACGAAGCCGGTGGGTAGGTGAACGCCGCCGTTGCGCCCATAGGCAAGTTGCCCAGTGGACGTGATGATAGGGCTATGAATCGTCGAGTTGAAGCCGAAACCGAGTTGCCTACTGCCGTTGCCCGCAAGTGGCACAGCCAGAATGACTTCCTTGAGCATGAGGCTGATGATAGCTTCATCACCGAAGACACGGGCCGAATTGAGATGGCATTCTTTAGTCAGGAAGTCGTAAGTCCTGTAGGTCGTCTGCATGACTTCCCAGTTCGGGCTCTCGATCTCTTCGATCTTGGGACACCAACCGTATTGATGCGCCCACCAAGACCATTTCGTTCGCCCATCCTGATCCATCAGAAAGAGGCAGTCGATACCGGCACAAGCGACGAGAAACATGTCCTTGTACTGCTGAACCTCGTGCAGCCCGAAAATCCACGGATGGTACAAGGAGGCCAGCATCTCGCTGCCGTCTGGTTTCCAAAGTTCCAGATGACTGCGGCGACCGATGACAAGGTTGCCATCGAACTCTGCGACACAATCGACCTTTCTGATCGGCGTCTTGGGCGGGTGGTCAGGGATGCGCTTGACGATGTGCCCATCCACCACGAGAGCGGCTTGACTAAATGGTTCTTGCAGTGCGGTCCAGAATTGCATGGCGTTATTTGCTTATAGTCCTATCTTTAGCGTGTGAACTATCTATGTACTGGCAGTTCTTTTTCACGCCAGCGCCGCCTTCTCTTCTCCGAACTCCGCTTCAATCCCCAACTCATACATGCTCATGATGACACAACAGATGTTATGGACCAAGAACTTCGTCAAGACCTCGTTCTTCATCGCCAAGTCCGACTTGCTCCACAACGACTCAGGGAACCGCGTCTTCACCATCATCACCGTGCTCTCCGCGTTCGACCGCCGATGATAGTGCCGCAAGAACTCCTCGCGCTGGTATTCATAGAAGTGGAACATCCTCTCCCACACGCCGCCGCTCGCCCCGGTGGTTCCGTCCTTGAACGGGATGAAGGGGATGGCCCCGGCCCGGTCCACGATCTCCAAGTTGTTCACGCTCGAATACTGCTTGTCGGCTGACGCCTCCCTGATCTTGAACCGCTTCGCCGTCGCGTTGAACAACTTCGGGAACTGCGGCGAGTCGTTCACATGCGGCTCCGTGACTTCGACATGGGTGACGATGTTGGTCTTCACGCCGGTCGAGAAGTGCGCCGTGACCCAATGGTGTTGCTCGATCTCATGACCGTACTTGGCGTCGAACCAGCGCACGAAGCGGCAAGTGCTGAAGCCGGTGGAGTCGAATGCGAAGTCCTGCTCCACGCCCTTGAGCGGCATGGCGCTGGCCCCGATCAACTCGGTCAGCGTCTCCGTCATGCCGTCCTCATGGAAGTAGTTCAGCACGCTGTTCCAGTGCGGGGCCTTCCTGATGTAGCCGTTCTTGGCCGCATCCTTCAAGTCACCGTCGAAGGTGCGCCCGTCCTTCTTGCGGTACACCTTCAAGGCCATCGCAAACACCATGTCGCTTAGGGGCAGTTTCGGACGACCACCCTTGCGGCTCGGTCCCGGCGTCGTCAGCCTGCGGCACAGGTCATAGAGCAGCACCGGGAAGTGGGTCCACTCGTTCTCCTTGCCCGCGTTGTACTTGGGCCAGTCCTGCTTGTAGGACGGCTTCCGGGGTTTGGGCGGCTCCTCCTCTTCAACCACGGCAGGCTCGCCGCCATGCTCGCGCTCCAGCGTGTACTTGACGGCATAGATGTGCTTGCACCATTGCCGCCGAAGCTCGTAGTCCTCGCAGGTGCAGGAGCATTCCGGGCCGAAGATCACGTTGTAGAACTTGGTGCGACTCGTCGAGGACGGGACGCGCCAGTAGCCATCCTTGAAGACGATCCGCATCCGAGCGGCGATTTCCAGCCCTTTGCGTTCTCGGACGTTCATGACCCGGCCCAATCGCCATTGGTGTACCTCTGTACACAATATAGCCACAAAAATGCCGCGCATCAAGGTCAGTAGGTCAGGTTGCCACCGGGACTTTTTGTGGCTATACTAGGCGCATGGCTGGACGACCGCCAAAAGCTGAAGGCCAGACGCGAGGCAACGTACTGCGTATCCGCCTCACGGAAGAGGAACGCGCCCTGCTTGACCAAGCGGCTCAGGGCAGGAGTCTGGAAACGTCCACATGGGCGCGCTCTGAACTCATTGCCTTGGCGCGCAAGGCTTTGGAGAAGGACAGTAAGCCTCGCTCCTGACAGCTTTTTACTCTTCGTCGCCCATCTCGTCGTTCTCCTCGTCTTCGCCCTCCTGCAACGCAACGACCTGTCCCTCCTCGTTGCCATCGTCTTCTCGCCGCAGCCGCCAGAGCTTCCGCTTCGGCCCCTCCTGCACATAGAAGAAGTGATGTTTGTGTTTGCTGGTGTAGAGCAGGGCGTTCACGGAATTGCGTGTCAGGCCCGTCTCTTCGCAGATTTCGCGGACACTCGCCAACTCGTCTGGCTCCCGGTCGTAGAAGAAGGCGAGTACCTTTTCCAACTGCGGGGCGTCGGTGTGTCGCTGGGCAGGTGAGAAGACGCGAGGCTGGGGAGGCGGTTCCTCGCTGGGCGGTGTGACGAGAATGTTCAGCAGTTCGGTCGCCAGTTCTGGGTCTTCCGCGATCATGGCTTGGATCGTGCGCAACTTCTCGGCCCGCGCCTGAAGCTGCTCGATTCGCTGCTGGAGTCCTGTGGTCGCCTTGTTCAGCATGGTTCGCCCCTACGCGGCGATGTTTGTCTTATGTTTCCGATTGTAGGGGCTGGGGAGATGCCGTCAAGAAGATGTTTGCGTTTGTGTGCGAGTTTGTTTAAGATAGGTTTTTGTGCAGGCTGGTCACGGGCAGGTGTGTTTTTGTGCAGGAGCTAGTTTTTGTGCAAAGCCGCCCGGCATCGCCAATTTGCGTTTCCGAAAGACTCAGGTGATTGAGGTTTTGGAGATCGTTCAGTTCTTTCAACCCTTCATCCGTCACGGGTGAGGCAGAGACATCCAGGTAGGT